>JACCDP011329781.1_pt1 | contig 86510 bp, 72 predicted proteins | sample 7445841 | NCBI WGS metagenome assembly JACCDP01 (sample SAMN15323441, study PRJNA562643) | freshwater metagenome | isolation source: river surface water | place: USA:Blue River Watershed | collected 2017-08-17
CACGGACTCGGACTCGGACTCGGACTCGGACTCGGACTCGGACTCGGACTCGGACTCGGACTCGGACTCAGACTCGGAATCTTCAGAATCGGATCCGTCCATTTCGAATCGGTCAAAAGATTTTTCACTTCCTTCCGAAGAGAACTCATCTTCGTCCGAGTCCTCCTCCTCACGTAATGAAATGATTTGTGCATGGTCTCCGAGTAAGATATCATCTTCGGCAAACACGGTCGATTTTCCGCGACGCATTGTGCGTTTCGTGATATAGATTCCGATAATTTCGCTTCCGGACGATTCGAGTTCCATAAGTTTGATAACGAATTGCTCGACACCACGTTGGACCAGGTCAAAAAGTACATCTGTATCTAACTTATGTTTTCCTTGGGGTGTGGAGGTGACAATCTTATTCACTTCAATATTTCCGAATGTGCCGTCATATTCGGGTGAAGACTCTTGAATGATCTCAAACTTGTTGTAGAGTTCGAAGTCGTGTGGTAGAACTGTCTGTACTAACACAAATCTTCCAACATAACCTTTGGCATTTGTTTTGTCCTCCAGTAAGCAATTCGCCTCTTTGGCCTCTTCACGAGTGCCAATCCAGAGGTACACGCGCGAATACTTGTTTTCATGTGGCTTATGAAGCAATAAAGTGAGAATCGCATTGTCATAATTCGTGAGCTCCGCTGGGATGTCATGAAGGTCAGGATAGAGAGTCATTTGATGTGTCTCAATCAGCTTGGTAGCTAAAAAAGGTGCAACGATTTCGGACCAATAGTCCTCGGATTTCTTTCGCATATCCTCCGTTCGACGAAACATCTTTTTTTGTTTAACAACCAAACGAAGTTTCATTCAAATCTCAAACGAACATGTACAAAATAAAAAAATATTTTTTCATTAAAAAAAGAAACAAAAAACAATATGCCACTTCATCTGTTTCTGTCGAATGACAGTGACCTAGATGCAAATACGGTTTTGCACAAACCGGGGGTTCAGAACTATCAGATTGGCAGTTTGGATCACCTAATGACTGCTTTGTCAAACCGAAAAGCCGCCCGTCATATCTTTGTTGCGAACGACGCATTTATGAATGAGTACATGACCAAACACACGAATCAACGTTTCGATGCCATGGAAATGTGGATGCATTACAAGAATGGTTGTCCAAACACAACCAGGGCCATGCTCACCATCGAGAAATCTGACAAACCCATTCTTGTCCGTGTGCATGATGCTGAGCAACCCGAAGTTCGTGATATCCTCCAGAAGTACCTTCATTCGATTTTCGGCCAGAATTACCGCATCACCTATCCACAGTTCTTCATCGACGGTGGTAAACCCCTTGGTGGTGCAGACGAACTCGGTCAGAGTGTACACCGCTTGACACCGAGTAACAAGTTTACTGGAAGTGTTGTACCTGGGCCTCCTCCCATCGGGCCTCCTCCCGGGCCTCCTCCGATCGGGCCTCCTCCCGGGCCTCCTCCGATCGGGCCTCCTCCCGGGCCTCCTCCGATCGGGCCGGGTGCGGGTGCTCTTTCCCCTGATGATGAGAGAAGACTAAATACGCAAAAGAGAGTCGCACAAGAACGTATGAACAAAATTTCCCTAATCGTTGGTGAAGCACAGAAAAATGCCCCGTTGGCGATTCCTATTAAAGAAAGGATTGTGCAAATGATGAAGAAAGCTTTAAAAGAAAAAGCGACTGACGACGAAATTAGAGGAGAACTTACCAACTTTAGAACAAAAATGGAGCTTCAAGCAAAAGAAGCAAAAGACATCTTTCCTCGAATGTTGGAACTCTACAGGAAAGCAGATGATCTGAACGATGAAATTCAGGCATGGACAACCCCGTTACAAACGAAGGGTGCTATAGCTCGATTGAGAGATTTGGATGAAGAAGCCGATAGGCTTGATACTTATCTTGCTGCGAAACTTACAACGTTGACAGAAGGGGAAGATAAGCTTAAAGAATACATAGACAGCCTCCCAACTCCCGAAGAGGCAGCAGCGGCAGAAAGGGAGGCAGCAGCGGCAGTAAAAACGAAGAAAACTAAAAAAAGCGGAAAAAAAAGTAATCGATAGATAGAGATAAACAGAAAGACATTAAAGACTGGACAGTCACAGACATGGACAGTCATCTCTGAAAGTTTCCGAAACTCGGATGATGAGTTTTGAAGAATCGCATAACTCGAAGTAACAATCGAACACCAAAATGTTTTCTGAGGAGCAAATTGCTTTTATGAATGAACTCGTTCGTGAAGAAGTGAAGAAGATGAATTCGGTTGTTGTTGGAGCTGGAGGTGCTGGTGGAGGTGCTGGAGGTTCGTCGAAGAAGAAACGTCTGTTTTCTCAGACGAACATGGATGAAGTCCAAACGAATGAACTTTCTTCATCCTCTTCGTCGGATTCTTCTGTTCCGACGACCCTGTTTTCTCAGGTGTATCGTACGTTCGAGTCTCAGTCTGAGAAGTACTCGAACGGACTTGTGGGTGTGGATTCCGACGACGTCAACAAGTACTTCAAGTACCTTATCGGCTCACTGGTGATTTGTGGGTTTGTCGATTCGTACGATGCTTGGATGTATCGTTTCATTGATAACGTTCGTCGTGACACCGCTTTCCGTCACATCAACCAGATGGAGTTGTGTCAGATGAAGAACCTGACGGTCCTTCTCGGGTTGGCTGGTGATGTCGATATGTCTGGTCGTCGTTCGATGTTCGAACGTGTCAAGTCGGTTCTTTTGAAGAGGTCTTCGTACGAGCTGGCTCTCGGACTCGCTCACAAGCTCGCTCGTGGAGATGAACTTGTGTTCGACGGTGAGATTGTGAATCTCGTCGACCCCAACAAGAAGAGGGGTAAGAAGAATGGGGATGCTCCTGATGCTCCTGATGCTTCCGACGATGGTCCGAAGGTGAAGAAGAACACCAAGAAGAAGACGACGACGATCAAGAAGAAGAAGACGACGACGTTTGATTCGGACGAGGAGGATTCGGACGAAGAGTCGGAGAAGTCGGAGAAGTCGGAGAAGTCGGAGAATGAAGGTGAGTCGGAGGATGACGATGGGAACATCTTCCATCCCATTTCACCCTTTGCTTCCAAGGGGCTATTCATCGGAGGAAGTAAGGGGCTATTGTTCGGAGGAGGTAAGGGAAAGATGATGTCTGTTGAGTCTGAGTCTGAGTCTGAGTCGGAGTCGGAGTCCAACGAGAAGAAGGTGGACGAGGACGAGTCTGAGGAAGAGGATGCTGCTGAGGCTGAAGCTGAGGATGGTGAGGGTGGTGCTGCTGCTACCCACGGGAAGGGGATGGGTAAGGGTCCTTGGTGGGAGGAGATGTTGAAGATGTCGTCTGGAGCTGGTGCTGGTGCTGGTGCTTCTGGAGCTGAGGATGAGGATCTCACTCAGCTTCAGTCTTCGACACAGATCACCCGTATCGAGATCCCGATGTTGACTCGTGCTGATTCACCTGTTCCGGCTCCGGTGAATTTGGCTCAACGTTTGTTGATGAGGAAGAAGACTTTGGGTCCTTCGGGTCCTTCGGGTCCTTCGGGTCCTTCGGGTCCTTCGGCTTCTTCTTCGACGTCGACGTCGACGTCGACGAAGCTGGCTGTGTTGGGTGAGGAGACCTACGAATCGGACGGTAGTACCCATTATTACTTTGAACCCGTGGACATGAACCGGCACATGCCGGTGTTCATTTCGAAGACGAACGCTCGTGTCCAACACATCGAGTGGCTGAAGAAGTATCGTCTGAGTCCTACTCTGGAGAACCGTTACGACTCGTACTTCCGTTCGAATGGTCAGGATTCGAGTTTGACGGGATACTACCACCGTCTCTTCGGCAAGATGCCGATGAACGGGTTGGATGTGTCGGCTTTGGATTCTATGGATCCGTCGGACGTGGATTCGCTGGTTCGGAGTCACATGAAGAACCTCCTGAAGAAGTACCCTCTGACGGTGATCCGTGACACTCTCTTGGGTTGAGAGAGACGTGGGAGAAGTTGGAGAAGTGGTGAAAACATATGGGGTTTTGTAGTGCGGCCTGTATGGCCTCTCTGACCCATGTGTCATTATAAACTTTTTTGTGTGGGTGATGTGAATGTGTTTTTGTTGCTACGGGTGGGCCGAGAGGGATGGCGGTTGAAGGCCGTGTGTCGGACTTGTAAATAATGAAACTCTGAATGATTTGATCAACGACCCTATGTACATATCCTCCATCCATATGAAGTCTCTGTCTTAATAAATTACAAATGTGAACGTGATCTTGTGGAGCGGGTAAATTTGGTTCAGAGATACGGTCGATGTCGATGTGACCAACTTGGTTGTAAATTTGAAATGCACGTTTTGCACGTTGGGACCACCCTTCGACTTTTGTTGGGAGTGAGTCGAAGAATTCCTCGAAGGAGAATGAAGTTGAAGTCGAAGAGAAAGAAGATGTGATTTGAATCGCTTGTTGAATATTATGAATTTGATCGTAGGATTCGCAATAATCGCAACCGACGAGAATGCACATACAAACGAATTGATCGTGCGTGAGTCCAAGTTCTTGAATGAGGAAATCATGTGACATGATATCGACATATTCATCCTTAATGATTCTGCGAACCATTTTGGGTGACCCAAAAACAAGCACATCCGAATCGGCTGTATAGATCGCGTCGATGAGACGTTGTCTCTGCAATGCGATGCATGTGGATTCTGCTTCTCCTCTGCTTTGAATATACGGCAATCCTAGAATGTCGCACAACATTTTCGTTTCGTAAATATGTTGAGGTTCGAGAACAATCGCACTTAACTTCTTCTGTTCGTTTTCGAGTTCGACTTCGAGTTTTTTGATGTGATGAGCGTTGGAAGGAAACAATTCTTCATCACTTTCGTCGATGGTTGATTGGATATTCTGTTGAAGGTTCGAAATTTTTTCAACGAGTTTTATTTTTTCTGCTTTGCGTTTCGCGAGAGTAGCTGCTTTTTCAGGTGGTGGTTCTCCGTCAAAAATAAAGACAGGTGTGATTTTACTGGAGATCAGTTGTGACGCCACGTCCATGATTCCGACGAGATGTGATTTTTCCAATGGTACATCGTTGACGACATTTCGAAATCGATGTGGTCTTCTGTGTGTTCGTCCGAAAGATGACTCGAGTGCGTGTGATGCGGAAAGGCACCTTGCACGATAGAGAAAGAGTGAAACATCGATAGCCCACACTTTGAATTTTTCGGCCGTGATATGACCACATGGAATGTGACGTTTTGCTTTGACGTTTGTGCATAGTTGTGTGAGTCCGCGGATTCCCATTTATTTGATGAATAGATCTACCCAGAGAGTTCTTTTTTCAATATTTTGTTCAACCTGGACAGAATTGTTAAAGTGAAATCTTAACGTGATTTGTTTCGCCAAAAAAAAATTATATGCTTGTGAGATTAAAAAAAAAAGAAGATCGTAAAAAAAATGTCCAGTGCTCTTTTATCTATCGGCTCTGCGTTCGGGAACGTGGTGGATGCTGTGTCTTCCAAGTTTACTAACAAATCGAACTTCTCAGCCCGTTCATCTCCTTGCTACGAGGCGGACCCGAGCAAGTGCGCTGAGTTCAACACGTCTGCGTTTGGCACTCGTCCTTGCTATGACCCGAACGGCTGCCCTGAGAATTTCGGTGCCGTCGGCGATGCCCCTACCGCTGCCGATGTGGAGGCGGCTCGTCGTCAAGCCGAGGAGGCGGAGAACGCTCGTGTTCGTGCGGAGGCCATGTCTGACAAGGAGAAGCAGCGTGAATTAGAGGCGGCTTACAACAAGGCTGCTCAGGAGGCGGAGAAGATCCGCTGGAATGCTGGTGCGTGGGACCGTGTGAAGCGCGGTCCGATTCAGGTCCTGACCGGCGACCGCGAAAGTGGTTTCCGCGGTCGTGCGACCCGTGAGACGTGGAGTGGTCAGGCCGACGGTGGCATGTCCACATCGGAAGGCCCCGTGACATATCAACAGGCGATCATGGCCCAGCCGATGCCCGTTTTGAGCCCTCTGCGTGGCACGAACCAGGCTCAGGGTGTGGGTGCGATTGTGGATGCGATTGCCGGTTCGACCCCGAACTCGTACAACCCCGCGCTGGGCACTCCTGAGTTGGCGATTCCTTCGAATGCTACCGCTGGTTCGATGGACGCGTCGGTAAAGGTGAACATTGTGGGTGGTACTGCTCCTGCCCCTACCAGCTCGTTCTCCGCTCTCTTCGGTTAAAATAAAACGAAATTAAGTTAAGTTATATCACTTTTGTTTTTAAAATTAAATAAAAATGGCTGCCGCAACTTTGTTATTAAATCCACACCAATCCGACGAGTACCAACAACTTTTACAATTCGAGAATGAAATCATTGTTACAAACGGGACTTCGTCCATGTCTACTACGGTTGGTTGGATGACCAGCATGTTCGGAAAATCCGTAACCATGTGTGCATTTCTCAACGATCACGCGACAAATCAAGCACAGATTACACAAAAAAACTTTATATCGTACCGTCGTTGTCACAATGTGCAATACTTTACCCGTTCGGTGCCGGAAATGAACCCAATGAACTACGATCAACAACGCTGCACGCTGGTCGTAGTTCCATCTCACGATTTCGAAGATTTTCATAAGACCGCAAAAAAGTGGTGCCCTTCGAAAGTCGTGTCTGCATGGAAGACATTTACAGATGTAAAATATAATTTTCCCGTCGCGCTCCGAACATTCCGATCTGGTGACGCGTCTCCAACTCTATTCTCCCAAGCACTTACGCACAAAAATGTGGATATCCTCATCGTCAGTTGTACCTTCCTCTTGGGATACAAAAAACATTTGTCCAAAATGTTTTGGAACCGCATTGTGGTGAAAAAAGGAATGACACACGAGCCTCTGAACCTCTTTACGAATCGCGTAATGACATGTTCGCCGGACTACTTCCCAACGAATTTCGTTTGGTTACTTGATCGGTTCATCCCGGATGCGGTGCGTCATTCTCATTCTTCTCATTCTTCTCATTCTCATTCTCAACTTGATTTTTGGGCGAAAACGATGATGACAGGTTCGAGCACTACCGATTATTTAAATTCGTTAGTGTCACACAGCATTCCGCTCACATCCATCATGGTTCGTAGTCCGATTGAACGAGTCATGTCAGAACATGGTGCTACGTTTACAAAATCTGTCCAAGGTGTACTCGACCCCAAAAAGTTTGTGACAGTCTACGCATCTGCAGGTGATCTCATCTTTCAGAGGCCAGGTGGTACTCAACTTGTTCCGCTACAACAAATGATTGAAAGCCGACGGTGGCTTGACATGTTAGGATTTTACTGCATGGCTGCCAAAACTTCGTCCTTTGAAGAATACTTTGAATCGTATCGGCGAAGATTCATCACTGGCCTGCAGAGATTAAAAGCAGAAGCTTCTACCGATTCGGCAGAAGGTTATCAAAAAACAATCGATCAGATATCTCAACGTGTGTTTGCATCACCAAACGAAGCTTGTCCGATTTGTCTCGAAACCGACAAACCTCCGGTACTGCTCTCGTGTCTACACTTCGTGTGTGCCGAGTGTTGTATTCGTCTGAGTGTTCAAACGGCTTCGAACAAAATCGTGTGTCCTTGCTGTCGAACAAGCACACACAACACCTACTTATCAAGACCGATCGTGCGCCAATGTGACATTGATCACGAACAAGAACGATTGCAAAGGATTCGTGATCAAGAAGCGGGGTATAATTTATCGTTTGTATCGGTCGAAGACCTCGTCAAAAAAATCATTCAAAACACAACGTTCGACGAAGCAGGCGATGTTATGCTGGTCATAGGAAGCCTCGCGAACACTTTAGCGAAAACTCGTTCGGACCGTTTTCTCTCATTGGAAGGCTTGGATAGAGTGACACTCGCAGAACATGTGCTGCAACAAAGGAACCCTATCATCCTCATAAAAGCTTTCCGCACGACCTCGGTCAGGGTACTCAAAGAAACCGGTGTACGCGTGTCACACGTTGTATGTGACGAAAGTATCAACGATGATTCAATTCATTTCTTCTTCGCTGAAAAATCAAAACATATGCATTTGATCAAAATAGGATCACATACACCGCCGTCCTATCCATCGTTATTATAATAATGCCTGCTGCTCTTTACACCGAGTGTGTGCGAATGAGAATTTCGAAATAATTTGAACGAATGTACTCTGCGATTCTAAATATATTTTGAAGTTTCACAAATATAACATCTTGATTGCGTTGTGAGATCGTGCTCCAATTTACACGAACATCGTTCATAAGACCTTTTTCGACACGCTCGTCTTGGAACGAAGGCGATTCGAAAAAGGTACGGTCTCCCTGGAGAACACGGTCAGTGTATTCCTCAGACATGTTCTGGAGATGCTTCCATAACATATCACAATCGTTTCCAGACTCGAGATCGTGCTCTAGAATCGATGCATATCGGTTGAAATTGTCATACTGGGTCAATTTGAACAAATCGCGAAAGACTTTGATCGAACGCTCATTGTATTCCTTGACCAGTTTGGCAAATTCGGATTCCATGGTTGTTTCTTTTAATTTTTACTACAATGTGAAAAGCTTTTTAAACGAATTTCGTGTTTAATGCTTGCTGCGGCGGTGCGAACGGCGCTTCTTACCGAACGAGGCACGCTTCTTGGACGAACGGCGCTTCTTACCGAACGACGCGCGCTTCTTGGACGAACGACGCTTCTTACCGAACGAGGCACGCTTCTTCGACGAACGGCGCTTCTTACCGAACGACGCGCGCTTCTTGGATGAACGACGCTTCTTACCGAACGAGGCACGCTTCTTCGACGAACGGCGCTTCTTACCGAACGAGGCACGCTTCTTCGACGAACGACGCTTCTTACCGAAGCCGGTAAGCTGTTCCTCAATGCCACCGAAACGAGACTTCTTGTGAGACGAGCGGCGCTTCTTGCCAAACGAGGCACGCTTCTTGGACGAACGGCGCTTCTTGCCGAACGAGGCACGCTTCTTCGACGAACGGCGCTTCTTGCCGAACGAGGCACGCTTCTTGGACGAACGGCGCTTCTTGCCGAACGCGGTGCCGACGATCTCCTCCATACCACCAAAACGAGACTTCTTGTGCGAACGACGCTTCTTGCCGAACGAAGCGCGCTTCTTGGACGAGCGGCGCTTCTTGCCGAACGCGGTCAGCTGTTCCTCAATACCACCGAAACGAGACTTCTTGTGCGACGAACGGCGCTTCTTACCGAACGACGCGCGCTTCTTGTGCGACGAACGGCGCTTCTTACCGAACGAGGCACGCTTCTTGTGCGACGAACGACGCTTCTTACCGAACGACGCGCGCTTCTTGGACGAACGGCGCTTCTTGCCAAACGCGGTGCCGAGCACCTCATCCATACCACCGAAACGAGACTTCTTGTGCGACGAACGACGCTTCTTGCCGAACGAGGCACGCTTCTTGTGCGACGAACGGCGCTTCTTACCGAACGAAGCACGCTTCTTCGACGAACGGCGCTTCTTGCCGAACGAAGCACGCTTCTTGTGCGAGCGGCGCTTCTTGCCGAAGTTCTGCTGCATACCGAAGTACTCGTAGGCAGAACCCGACTTGCCAAAGTGATTCTTACGGTGGGGCTTGCCGAAGAGCAGCTCCATGGTCGAGTTACCCAGGCTCGACACCTCCTCATCATCATCCGAGAAGCCGCCGTTGGAGCCGAAGTGCGAGGCCGGGCCCATCATGTCCGACAGGGACAGGGCGTTACCGTGACCAAAGCGGTGGCTACGGCGCTTCTTCTTGCCGAAGTGCGAGGCCGGGCCCATCATGTCCGACAGCGACAGGGCGTTGCCGTGACCGAAGCGGCTGCTGCGGCGCCTCTTACCAAAGTGCGAGGCCGGACCCATCATGTCCGACAGAGACAGAGCGTTACCGTGACCGAAGTGCGAGCGACGGCGCCTCTTGCCGAAGTGCGAGGCCGGGCCCATCATATCCGACAGGGACAGGGCATTGCCGTGACCGAAGCGGCTGCTACGGCGACGACGGCGGCCAAAGACCGACTTCATAAGACTCTTGTACGCATTCTTCACAGCCTTGCGCTTGCGGCCGAACGAAGAGTTACGACGCTTATTACGACGTTTACCGAACATGGCAAGGGCGTTTTGCCTGTTCAGCATTTGAGCATAGTATTCCATATTGAAATTGTTTTTTTTATGAACCAGTCGAGAGATTTTTTTTCCAGCGATTATTTTTTTTTATTCTCGAAACTAAAGAAACTGTTCGCTGTTGAAAAAAAATGAAACTGACAAAGACAATTCAATCAATCGTACGTACGATTAGTCTGACCGTAAACTCACCCATTCTACAAGATGCCAAGTCGTGTGAAGATTTCGTTTTGAAACATGATACCATGGCCCTCTTGTCATAATCACCGCGAATCCAAATGAAGAATTGTCAATTTCTGAACTGGAGGATGGAGTGTACTTTTTGCGTTCAATATCATATACAAACCACCGTGTCGATTTTGTCTGCACAAAAAATTGTTTTGTTTTGCTTTCCAGTTGAATGTTATTTTCGTGACATATCGGAAGATGAATTTGTTCATTCCACGAATTCAAAAAATGTTCATACCCAAGAATCTCGAAACCATGTGGAGTTCGTTTGAGAGTACATTGAACCACAAAATGAAGCCCTTCGTATTTATTTCTTGGCTGTGCATGGACGCGCACAAGTGTTCCATCGTGAATACGACTCGATTTGCCAACACTTAACCATTTTAACAAATCCATGTTTGAAGAACTCGTGGGTGGAACAAATGGATGTTGTGTTGCGATCATATTCATTTTGAGAATTTGTTGAATTTATTTTTTTCTTCTCTACCGAGTAACATTTTTTTCATGAAAAAACGAAAATTGATTACATTCATTTTGGATCTCGGAAGCCGTGTTGTGTAAGCATCTGAGTCCAAGTGACATTATGCGACGTCAACCACTTTTTCAATTCTTGTTGTGTGATCCCTCCAAGTTCTGCAATCTTTTCGACGGTCGGTTTTCCTCTATTTTTGATTTCAGACTTCCAACGACGCAGTAACACGTGAATGTCTGTGCTGATTGGTTGCAGTGATGAAAACCGTTCAATCTGAGGCACGGAAGAAACACGGTGTTGAATCGGACTTTCTGAGTAGGTAGATGACGTGATTTCATCTTCTACTTCAATCTCTGCCGAATTGGAGGTTTCGTTCGATGATTTCTTGCGCTCCTCTACGTCGGTGGTTGCAGACGGCGTCGGCACAGGCTCTGGAATATTTGAAAAAACAAACATTCTCGAAACGAGAAAAAAAATGGTCTGAACACATGCGAAGGTTGGGATGGCGATGAGTTCAGAAAATCCATACGAAAACACACGGGGGGTGACGAATGGAGACTCAAACGACACAATTGTGATCGGTTCAGATGATTGTTGAGCAGCATGGTAGAACTTTTGTTCGTCCATGTACGTCCAGCTCGTGAGTTTTACATGAGGAGGAAGAAATGTACAACTCCATAGCGTTCCATGAAGTTGTGTAGTACCGAGAGGAGCACACGCGATAAACGAACGGAGTGTAACTTCAGAGATACCGTTTGAAGAAGCGCCCGTGAAGAATTGCTGTTTTACGAACTGTCCGAGGTCATTCCATTTTTGTTGAAACGGATCGTCTGAAGCTTCCGCACTTCCGTTCCGTCTCTGTGGATCGAAATGAAATTTTACAAAGTCAGGGATGTCTTCTGTCAGATCCATGGATGATGTTGTTGTTTTTGTCGTTTTCGTACTAAATGAAAATGGGCATTAAAACAATTTTTTTTGATTTTGATACGGAGTATAAGAAATGAATTTTGTTTTACAAATTTTGAATGAATATGTTTAGAAAAAACAATTGCGTCGAAAAGTGAATCTGTGTTTTCGTGAATGCGATTAACAAATGAGTATAAAAATGGCATCAATGTCAAGTGGAATCGCATTTCCTCGGCAATTTAACTTTCAACACCTCGCGAACAATAAAAAATTAAGTGCGACACCAAATCCTTTGGCATCGTCATCCAGTGGGATTGGTTCGAATGATGACGATTCAGAAACCATAGGTGGTCCGGTACAAGCACTCGCTCCAGTTTCTTCTGTAAATAATATTACAACTTCGTCAAATCCTTTTTTCCGCAAACCTTCGATTCTGTCAAACATCCCACCAACGTCTTCACCTACTACTCAACCTGCACCAACGGCGTCACTTGCACGCTCTTCTTCTTTCGTCGAAGAGGTAGACGATGAGGTCAATGAAAGCGAAAAGAATGGCAAGAGTTATTCGAGTAAAGAGAGAAGTAGTAGAAGTAGTAGAAGTAGTAGAAGTGGTGGAAGCAGTAGAAGTGGTAGGAGCGCCGGTGTTCCTCGTAAAGAACCTGCTGCTGCAAATAAGTATTACTACAATGAAGACTCTGATTCAGATGGAAGCAGTCGGAGTGATCAGAGCAGTCGTCAGAGCAGTCGTCGGAGTAGTCGTCGGAGTAGTCGGAGCAGCCGTAGTTCGCATTCGCGTTCAAGTCAACCGTTTCGAGATGCGTACGATGTTCAGATGGAAAATGTCAAGTCCGAACCGATGACAAGGGAAGAGTACCGCCGACGTCAAGTCGACTTGATTATGTCACTTCGTCAGATGAAAGAAGACGGAATCCCTGTGGACGATGATGTTCGTTTGGAGCAAACAACACCTTTGGAGAAGTTGGAGTTTGCGTACGAGTACTCCAAACGTTATGTCATTCGTCAATCGACCTTCAATTCTTTCCAAAGGTACCTCGTCATGTCTTCCCAAATGGTTGAATTGGGAAACAAACTTGTCAAGGCAAAGACTGGCAAGGGTGCGGAACTGGATGGGTGGTCGAATAGTGTGATGATGAACATGCCTCAGTACAATTATTCGCTTCAGCGTCTTGCCGAGAAGTATTCAGGCCCGAACGAGTCTTCTCCCGAGGTCGAACTCGCAATGGCACTCGGTTGGAGTGCTTTCAGTTTCCATCTTGCAAAGAAAGCTTCGATTGATCCGAATATGGCACAAGAATTTATGACATACATGCAAAACCGAGGAGCGGGCCCGGCGACTGAGGCAGCAACAGGCCCGGCCATTCCAACACCCGTGTCACACCCCATGGGTCTTCGTCCGCCGTTGGGACAAAACACCCGCGTCCCGACTACAGCTGTTCCGAACCGTCTAGCGGTCGACTCGGACACCGAGTCAGAGACTACGGAAGAGGTGCGTATTTAAGTAATAACATAATCGAAGCAGCTTCTTCAATCGAGTGTTCATCTACCGAAAGAACGTGTGGTAACTTACTTGGAAATACAAAAACATCCGACGGAGACGGGGGGAGATCTAACGGGTTCATGACAAATCCATGAGAACAAAAAATCCCGAAGAGATCGTTTGTACACAATCGAAACACAGAACATATCTCCTGACAATCCACATTCGTCGAATCATCGGGAATACTATCGGAAGTAAGCATGTTCAAGTTTGAAACATATTCCCGAATGAATTCGTGAAAATATACAAAACACTTGTGAAGTTCGTCATTATTCACAACTAATTTACAAACTTCAATAAACTTTGTAAGAACGTCTTCGGGTACGGAGTCACTTGTTTCTTTGTAAGCCAAATAGTTAAATGTCCGAATGATGACCTTTCTGGAAACGTCATCACTCGCTTCGATGTATGAGTTATATATTTCGGTGCCATAAATGGCACACGTGATCTGTGAAAGTCTCTTACAGACATGTTCGGGTTTGAAATGGTGTTTCTTGTACACCATGAAAAGATTCGTAACAGACTTCATAATGTTGCGTTGTTGCTTCTTGACTTTTCTGGATTCTTTACTACAAAACATTCGGAAACTATTGGACAGTCACACCCCATTTTTTCAAGAGCTGTCCGACGACTGCATCTTCGGGAGTAAATAATGGTCTACAGACGGAAAAGTTGTACGCTCAGAATACTTTGTTAAATGTCCCATAAAGAACCGTCGGTCAATGTAATTGATGTCACACACCAAGTACGCAGGGAATGCCAAGAATCCCATACCGGCCGTTCCGACCACAAAGGCTGCTGCTGTCCCAAGCGGCATACGCTGACGAGTGTCTTCACGTTCGAGTTGTGTTGAATAATACAACGCACGCGTCACACTATATGCCAATACTGTGTTTGTAAATCTACGCATGAGAACTGCGACTGGGTCTTGCCATTTTGTCATTTTGTTTTTTTTGTTTTTGTTTTGATTACTAACCATCCACTCTAGGATAATTAAAATTTTTGATTTTAACGAAACACCGGTTTGGACTCTACACCTGCTTTCGTAGACCATCCAACAACAAACCCAAACAAAAAGAGTGCGAATGTAACACTCATAAACACAATCGCAAGTTTCTCAGTTGTGTCGTCCGTATGTAAATTTCGAAGATCTTTAAAGTATGTTTTTTTCGTTTGATTCGGTGGTTGAACACGCTCTTCCGCTTCTAAACTTTCTGGATCGTGCCGTACCATTTTGTACTTTTACATTCGGTTTATCAAATGCTCTTAATTTAAAACTTAATTTTGACAGAAAACTTTTTCTCGATTCGTCGTATGGCCGCACGTTTTGACGGTTCGCTCCAGAGAAACCAACGACTCCAGAAACCGGCTGTGTGGATTCCATCTTTGCCCCAACGTTCTTTTGTGGATTTTACATTTTCTAATTTACGGACGTGATCCCAATCGTGTGTATGTGTGTGTCGCCCGAGGTATCTTACCATTCGGTCGAAATCCTTATGGATTGTGTAATCACTCGCACCGGCTTGTCCGAAATCGACATACGAACCGTCTTCGAAGATTGCGCGATACTTCTTCAAAGGATTCGGAGATTTTCGGATTCGAATTTCAATCATTTTTTTATTCTTTACAATAGGACACAAAAAATTTGCATGCAGTGGGGATTGAACCCACGCCCTGTTACGGATTCGAGCTTAAGTCGAACGCCTTAGACCACTCGGCCATACATGCAGAGAAGTGCACACAGTGGGGTTCGAACCCACGCCTTTTCAGATTCGAACTTGAGTCGAACGCCTTAGACCACTCGGCCATGTGTGCGGGGGGAGTGCTAGTGTATATGCTAGTGTATAAAACTACATGAAGGTATATAAACTTACATTTCCATGAGACCCCGTATGTATTTCTTTAGTGCGTACTCGACACTCTTATTGGGATTCTTGCGTAAATAATGTTTGACGAATGTACGGGCCCGTCCGAACTGTACTTCGATGTCACGCCCTGTTTCGGTACGGTAGCGATCGAAAACAACATCGGGGTCTTCGACCTCCAAAAAACTACTTTCGGGAAGAGTATCCCTTGTCGTCTTCGTGTATGGCTCGTATACAAACACACTGTAAATAACTTCATCCACGGTGGGATTGTAGCGGTTGTAGAGTTTATGCATCTTACCAAACTCTGGAGCGATAAAAATTTCATCTTCACTATACACAGTAACAGACGGCATCCTACTTGGTAAGTACAGCACACGAGCGCCACGCATCACATTGATAACATGGATTCCAAGTTTCGCAGTGGATGAAGAAAAATAGATGCCTAATTCGTCAAACCAGCGCGCACGGAGTTGTGTCGCACCATCTCCTTCGTAACGAGATGTCAAAAACGAGGCTGCGACAGATTTTTCCAAGCTAGTGCTCAAAAAAATGTAATTTTCAGCTTCCGATTCAGCCGCACCCCGATATACTTTAAAAGCATCTGCAATGGGAGGTGCACGAGAAGTTATTTGTAAAAGACGATTGATTGTATCATTCACACGGACAAATTCGTTCTTCTTGTACAACAAACGAATCGACTCTGTGCGGCGTTCACGGAACGTTGGCAAACTTGAGTAACGACCACTCATTGCCGTATTGATGTCACGACTCCCTTTACCACTCGTGTAATAAAACAGTGCGTGACGGTCTTCTTCGGGCAAGGCGTAAATATAACGGATCGTTGGTTCGAACACGGGCTTGTTTAAAAAACGAATGTACATCTCCAAAGCTTCTGGAGTCGGTATTCCGTGAAAGGAATGTCCCTTCCATGCATCTGTACGGTTAAAACTGTCGACAACACCTGCGTATGTAACACCTTCCGTGATAGGACGAACACTCGGAACGTCTTTCTGATGACCGGAAGACAACTTTGTTCGGATCATGAATGAGTCGAACTTTTTCAATTTTTCTCGTTCGAATCGTGCAGCTTCGTCCATATGATCAGGATCCAAAGTGTCCGGGAATTTCGCAACGGTGCCGCGGATTACATATTCAGCCAAACTTTTTCGAAACCTCTCCAACTTTTCATCCACTTGATACCAATCGTACATGTAGGTCATAAATAAATCCGGATATACTAAGTGCTTAGCGAACGATGCAAAATCATCGTCTGATCGTAAATGTTCAACATACCCAATTAATTCATCAAACTTTTTGACAGACAGTAAGTTGTACATAATCGAATCGAACTTAAATTTCGTTTGGAAAGCGGGAAACGCTGCATTATCTATGGCGGACGCGCATGCAACAACCAATGTATAAAACACAAAATCGTTCAAACTGCAATGTTCCGGGTCGATTCTGTCACTCGACGCGTAATATTTTAGAATATGTCCTTCATCTTCATTGTCTGGGACAAGTCTCAATTTTGATTTTTTATTGAAAAAATTCGTGCTCAGTGCTTGACCAATTTTATGAATCCTTTCGGAAGGTAAATTTAGTGACCTTATATCATTTATAAAGTATTCTATCTCACCAGGAAAGAAAGACCTTTTAAACCACTCAACCGGTAGCTCTGTACCAGATGGTATAACGGTTTTGATATCGTCAATATACAAGTCGATATCCACAAGGCAGTAGATAAGCGTACAATACATAAAAATCTTCATAAGATCTATCGGTAACAGTCCAGTATCATCTGGTTCTGTTTGCATCCAGCAATTATCCATGATCTGTCCACCGCTCTGAAAGCAAGGAAAAATCAGCTTCTGCTTAAAATATTCGTGACGGAGTTTCGCAAGAAATGACATGAAGTCGTATGATGTGTGTTGCAAACTCATCTGGACGTAGTCCACTTTCCCTTCAGGTGTAATGTAGTCCGGATCGGTGGAACGAATCACATCCTCGGTAATCAACTCCGGGTGATTGTGACAAAATGAAATAAGTTGTGAGTAATTCATTTCGCCAATCATCATACGCGGTTCTACCATTTGAATTGGTAGTGCGGCATCAATACGCTTGGGTACGTAATTGAGATAGATAGGATCGCTCATTTTCTGTTTTGTTTTTTTTTAATAAGCAAATATTCAATTTTTTTTTAAATGATCATCACCTTCTTACCCAGAGCTGTCGAATTCGGAGCGTGTGCCTCCGGGACAAGTTTGATTTCGCGCGTTTCTGCCTTGCGACGACCGGTTGTCGTATTTTCTCCAACGGTCGTTGTGCTGGAGAAGTTGTTTGTGCCGCGCATCGCCTTGTTTCGTTCGGACACCACTACATTAATAACAGCCGGTGGTTCATCGGGTTGTGTCGGTCCGCCGAGTTTACGCGTTGTGAAGAACGTTTCCTCCGACGTCTTCGGACGACCGTCAGACGTTGCGAGACTCGCAGGACGCATGGCTTCTTGAATTTGGACACGGTAATTGTGTTTTTGATTCGCATTTTCACCCGGACGAGCTGCGGACGCGTCTTTCTTAAGAATCGAACCGGGCGCTCTGTATGTGCTCTCGGCACGGTCTTGAACAAAGAGTGTTGTTTCACCGAATGTACGTGCGTCGCTCCGGGCGTAATTCTTCGCAGACGGGTTGTGGAGATTTTCTCCGCGCACACCACGTTCGACTTTTGTAATTTCTCCAGTCATCGATCCAATCTTCTCTTCACCTCCGCCATTCGAAGGCAGGATTGCGAGAGGCCCGTCGAGTTGCTCACGACCGTCATGTGTCGTCTTGAATGTCGCCTGTTCCACTTCCCGAAGTGCGGTTGCGAGAGACCGATAAATAACGCCTCCTTTGACTTTGTGCTCCGATGCGACCGAGTCGACCTTGCGATCGAGTGTTGTCTTTTCACTACGAACTTGTCCGACGGCAGGAGCGTAACGTTTCTCGGACTGAATGAGAATCGAGTGTTCGGACCGCGCGGGATCGTTTGGGGGTCGTTCGACCTTTTCAGCATCGAGCCACTCCATGGCGGCCCTCAGTGTCCGTCCGTGGTTCTCACGGTTCTCGAGCGTCTTGTTCGCGACATCTTGTGTGGCAACCGTGTCCTTGGAGGCTTTAAAGTCAGGATTGGGAAGCACTGTCTCAAACACGTTCGCATCGTGCATCAGGTTTTCATACGGAGTACGTTCGACTTCAAAGATCGATGATTTCAGGAGATCGCGCAGGTTTCGACGGACTTCGACTTGATCCACGGACGTGAACTTTTGAATATTCGACGTCTCGATACGTTCATCCTTCGATTCCGTCATCACAACGTCCGGTTGGGGAAAATCAAAAATTTGTTGTGCAGTCGGACGTGTTTGGTCAGGATTTACCAAGTCAACGTCTTCGTGCACAGCAACATTGCGCATCTGTCCGGGGTCTGGCAATTCAGGACGCACGCTACCGTAATGTAGATTCATACTAGAACTTCCATCTACTGAAATACCACGACCCACGATGACCTGCTTGATCGGATTGACGCCATTCAGGTTGTTTCCAATTTTGTCTGCGTAATAATCGGTCTTGAGAGCCGCGGTTGGGAGGCTTCCTTTTCCACTGTGAGCCACCATCCAAGGCAGACGGCGCTCCTCGGGTGTAGAGAAGTCATCCTGTTCCACAGCACGCTTGGGTTGGAATGTAATATCGGCACCAATGTGTCGTGCGAGTGTCGAACCATGCCCAGTCGCATTCTGCGTGATCTTTCGAACGTTCGGAACGAGACGGTTGTGAATCATGCGGTCCATGGTTTCAGCGTCGAATTTTACATTATTTTCACTCATCCATTTTGACATACGAGAATCTGTCATCACCGCACGAGCTTCCTTTTCGGTCATCCCGCCTCGTAACATTTCAATTGCATCGTCCTTTGAAATCTGATCAAATTGATTCAAAACCGCTGCACTTGTTTCGCGATTTCGAGGTTGTTCGCGAATCTGTTGGGCAAAAGAACGCCCACTTTCGAATTCAACATGATTTGCAGTGGGTTTCATTTTTTCGTAATTCCTTTTCTTTCTGGCTTTATGATTTTTTTTTCTGAATTTCTATCGAAAGTATATTTTTTTATACCAGTGTGTACACTATGCTCTTCAGACAATTCGTTCACTACCCATATCGTCCAGGGGTTTAGGATATTGCTCTTTCACAGCGAAGACCCGGGTTCGAATCCCGGTATGGGTGGATCACATTTTTTTGAGCGCGCATGTACGGAAAAACGAATTTCGTGCGGAAGTATAAAAAAAGAAAGAATAACTCCTCAAATAAAAAACAAAAATGCACCCGTTAGTATTTGATGCGTTTATGCGTTTTTATGTTTCACTTTTCGCCATGTTTTTGATCATCCTCCATTGTGTTCGCAACGTTTCCAAAAGCTATATTTGGCTGATTCCGTTCATGTTTATTTTGATATATGCATTCGACGACATCTTATTCAAATACGATTATTATTCAAGACAAGTCCATTACTCAAAAAACACAAACGGATACCCACATGTACTTCATCAACTACACGAAATATATCCAGACAGAATCAACATCGAAAATCTATAATCTATAACAACAATTCCTTGACAAGATGATCGAGTTTGTTTTTGTTCGCGCGGCTTATGTTTGAAACATAATCCAACATGATATCAAGCCTGTCAGAAGCATATGCATGTCTATACAAACGAAGTGCCTTTCGAATCATTTGTTCAAACACACGTTGATCGTGAAGAGATTCTTTTGCACAATCAAAAAATTCGTCTCCAAGCTCACGAACACGGTCGTTGGCAGAAAACCATCCTTGGCGAATCGCGGGTTCCAAATCTCTCTCTGTAGCAAGCGCTTGTTCGATTTTTTGTGAAGTATTCATTTTTGTTCACAACCTCAAAACAAAAGCCGTAATATGTTTTTTGTTTTTTGTCACAGCCTCCAAATAAATAAAGCAAAAAGAAATGCCACTTGCAATTATTTTGAATTCACAAATTCCAATATCGTTACTCGTATTTGGACGTTGGGAACTTGAAAACAACGAAATCGTTCTGAAATTTATGGAAACCGAACAAGAGATCTCACGTACACCGTTCGGGACCTCAAACGATTTCGTGGAGTTTTACGACACAGAAAAGGAACTCCATTTCTTTTGCGTCGGGACAGAGTTCGCCGTCGTGGCTGAAAAGGACAACCGAGAAGAACTTGACGCGTTCATCGCTTTGTATAATAAAGTACGCTCACCGTAAGCGCAATACGTATACGTCTGGGCCTGAGAGAGAGTTTTTTATTCAAACGGATTCCCGCTCGTCCTAGGCGGATTCGTCAACCCCCGGAGCTCCGCGATTTCTTTACGAAGATTGTGAATTTCTGTCCACATTACTCTTTCTGAATGCTCGACACTGTCTAGTATTTTACAGAATTCTTGGTCTGTGAAAGGGTCAAGGCTTTCAACCTCGTCGTCGTAGTGATTTAAAATATCACCCGAAACAAAATACGCAGGAACGAACATTGACCAGTATGTAGGAACGTTGATGTCACCTTGACGTTCGATAGTATCTTTTGAAACACACATCATCCCGTGAACTATTGCAGTCCCACCAGACGATATACCGACCGAAAAACGATAACCGAATTTCGTAAGTAACACATGTTTGTGACCTTGTGGTGATCTTGCGAAAACACCATGTCTAATGCTTTCACGGCCGGCATTCGTAATGCTCAAATGAAAAGCTTGGTCGTTTGTCTCATGTGAAAAAATGTTGACGCCACCTTCACTTATTATAACACATCCGTGCCCCACATTGGCCACGTCAATCTTGTGTTCTTCACGAAAAGACCTGCTGACCGCTTGCATTTTTGTTCATCTCGTTAGCCATAGTTATATAATTCAAAACTTTGCACCTTTGCTCAAGTTGTCACGAGCCCATAGGGGCTGAAGGTTTGAAAAATGAAAACACGCGAGGTTAAACGATGCACACGGACGAATATGGTCGACGTGCCACTCTCCGTGGTTCTCCCACGTCATGCCATCTTGGAACTTTGACTCTAGATGTTGCTTTAACTCTAGAATCGAACACCCGGTCAGCTCGAACGTACGGGTCGATTTTGAAGCCGACTGATTTCTTAATGCACAACCCAGGCGGCTACGAAGAGTTTTTGTCAACTTAAAAACAGGATCGTGTGCCTTTCGTTTTTTCTCATACGCCTTCATGGTTTCGGAAAGCTTTTGACGATTCGCACGGCGGTAGTCAACAAGACAATGCTTACAATCAGACCGTAAACTGTCCCAGTGAGTTTTTGACGCGTTATAATCCATAAGCGGTCTCCACTCTTTACAAGTGCAACATTCCTTCCCGGTAGTTCCGTCTCGGCTTTCGTGCTGTTTACGCTGAGGAGACGGTTGTCCAACAACTTTGTCCGTAATACCATGCTTCTCCTTTAGTTCTTCCCATGAGGGATGAGATGCAACGTCAGGATCTTGACTTACAGACTCTGTCTCACGCTTAAACACATAACCTCCAGTGGTCTTTAGTTTGCCGTTTAGAACATGAGAGATGTTTCCAGGATAGACATGTAATACCTTTGCAGCAGTTGCCGCTGATTCAAAGCGAACCCATTCGTCATCCGTGTTGTTTTTGCGGGCAAGTAACACTTCATGTGTACTCGGAGGTGTCCGTTCTTGTTGCTTCTTTCGAACCTGAAACTTATTATAAAGATGAACACGAGACTTGTTTTTTTCTCTCCATTTTTGAGAAGTTGTCCTACATGACAGACACGTTTTCCACATTTTACTCGCGGATATAAAATGCGACTCGTCGTTTTCTGTCTTGCACTTTTTACACTTCATGTTTTTTTGTTTGTACTGTCATTTCTTTATGTGTAATATAAAAAAAATACAGACAATGGGTCATCTTTGACCACCTCTGAGACGTAGCACGAGGTGCAGTGTTGCCTCACGATTTACTCCATAATCCGAAAGAGTTCGTCCGTCCTCGAGTTGTTTACCGGCGAAGATGAGACGCTGCTGCTCGGGTGGGATGCCCTCTTTGTCTTGGATCTTTTGCTTCACATTCTCGATGGTATCAGACGGTTCGACATCGAGTGTGATTGTTTTTCCTGTCAGTGTTTTCACAAATATTTGCATTCCTTCTTCTTCTTTTTATTTTCATATGGAGCAAGAAAAAAAAATTAAATGAGTACTGGAATGACTGGTTCTTCGCGAATGGATTGACAGGTTGAACAGTAGCACCCGGCGAGTTTCCATATTTTTTTACGGAGGATGATAGGCGTGTATTCGTCACGAAATTGAACACGTCGGACGGGAATGGGTGGTACGATGAGAGACATCGAAGTGCACAACTTAGCAACACGTCCAGCCAACGCAATGAGAACATCCTCGTGATCCTTGTACCACGTCAAGAACTCACGGGTCTTATCCGCATTCCTCGATACCATCACAACATGGCCAACGCGATACATCGAACCAACTTTGTAAGACACGGATATAAAAATCATTACGAAATCATCACGAGGTCCATACGTAATCGTGGAATATCCAGCTAAAGACGACCCAGAAATCGTGACAAGTCCTTCATTCCCACGGAGAATCATATGGCCGAGGTGACGTTCACTCGTGATATGCACCGCATCGATGAGTGTCTCGCGGGCGAAGAATGGGAGTTCCGGTGGAGTAAATTTGATCTGTGAAGGTGATTTGATGTCTGGACGAATGGTTGGAACATCAATGCACCACACGACCTTACCTGAGAAATCCGCACACATGGTCGTCACACTCGGACGGTTTACGTGAGGTGGAAAATCGACCCATCCCCACAACTCGCGAATATTGGCCTCCACACGAGGCACAAAGATTGCCAAGGATTCCGCGGAAGAATAGTTCATCACTTCCGTGACAACAAGGTTGGGCATGTCGATACTCATGGTTGAACGCCAACACATGAGTTTCTCGTCGACTCCAAAGAACCGCGCCCATGGATGAATGACAACGAAGTCGTCAAATTCCTCCGAAATAGATACTTTGATTTCGATCGCGTACGTCTCGATACACAAACTGCCGTCTGCAAGTGAAGCGAACTTGAATGGAACCGCCAGATGATCAATCGATCCCTGGACAAACAAGGGAGATTTCATACGCTGTTCGGACGATAACTTCCACATACACACCAACAGTTTTGCATTATTCTGCTCTACCGAAGGTGGCAATTTGCCAAGCAGCTCGTCTAACGAGCCCAAGCTAACCACTTGAGTGATGCACGTCTTCTTGACACGAACGGACATAACCGGAATTCCCTTTTGGATTTGCATCCGTTCTGGGATACGAATGGTACAAGGAACCCGGGGGTGTTCAACAGCTTCGGCCAACGTAACACACACCATAAGCGGTTGAAAGAATCCTTCAAATAAAAGTGGATTCGAACGAAAGAGATCGAAAGTCAAACATTGTTGACGAAAGAATTCGTTTGAACTTTGTACCGAAACACAATCGTTTGGAATGGTCCGACGTTCGATAATATGTGTGAAATCCATGAATCTTCGTATTGTTTCTGAAAAAATGCCGTCAGGTGTTTCGTAACCGTCACACCATTGTTCTTTCGGCAAATCTTGAGATCGATCTCTGGAACGAAAAAACCAAGGAGGAACTTCCAAACGACGAATCGTTTGGATATGCCGGATCAGATCGGTGATTTCCACAAAGGAATCGCCCGAATGAATCATAAAGTAATCTGTCAATATACTCACAATGTATGGAATGTACATGACGTCTTGACGCATTTTATGATGGGGGAATAATGTTGGTTCGATCCAACGAACTTCAGGAATCCATTTGGTTTTCTTACGTAACGTGTTTACATGTTTGCGAGAATCTGAAAAATGATCGAACGAAAACTGTCACAACCAAAAAAACAAAAAAAAAACAAAAAAGATGGCGTCTGAACAAACGTACGAAACTGTCGAGTACATCCTTACGGAGTTGAGAGGATTTACAAAAGAGTCGAGGAATTTGTATGTTCGAGGTGAAGATCGGATGATTGTCTCGTACGCGGTGAATGAAATTAAGAAAGGAGACGTGCATCCTTTGATTCAGCAGTTAGACAAGAATGGGGCAACCGCTGCATTTTTAATCGTGGCTCATAAAATAACACCGGGTGCGACAAAGGTGTTAAAGAGTTTGACATCGTTTCCGATTGAGGTTTTTTACGAATGGCAACTCATTTCAAACGTGTTGAAGCATGAAATGAGTCCTCGATATGAAATCGTCCCGCCCGAGAGTCACGCGGAAGTGTTTCGTACGTTTGCGTCTGCTGACAAACTTCCACGGATTCGGAGTCAAGACATTGCCGTTCGGTACCTGGGAGCAAGTCGGAATTCAATTTTGAAAATCACATCGATGCAGAGTACGGGAATCGTTGTGGAGTACAAGTTCGTGCATTAATGTTTTTCAAAAAACAAAAATCGTTTGTGATAAATTAAAGTATATAAAAAGATGTATTTACGAAATCCATTCCTGTTTTTAGCAATTGTTATAGTTCTCTTTCTAATATACAGGGAGTATCACACGCGCAAGATGGTACAATCATTCCTGTCACCACGCACGAAGGCTGAAGAAGAACGATTGGCTGCTCTTATCCAACGTGGAGATCAACTTGTGGATTATGTTTATAAAAACGAATATCCTTCGAAAGAAGTATCGCAACGGATTCACAAAAATTGGTATTCGCTTCGTGAGAAAAAGAAAATCGGAATCACACCACCTACCACAGACACGCCAGGTTTTGTCATCAATAAAGATGTGGCTATGCAAATTTGTCTAACGAAGTCGCCAGAGAATCCACACGAACTGGATGATTTTAATACGAACATGTTTGTGTTAATTCATGAAATTGCTCATTTGGGAGCGATCGAATATGATCATGGACCGGAATTCCTTTCCGTTTTCAAAAAATTGTTACGAGCTTCCCTCGATATTGGCATTTGGGAATACACCGATTACGGCAAGAATCCCGAAATGTATTGCGATTATAATGTGAATGCGGTTCCTACGATTCCCGCGAATTGAAAAAAAATTCGCTAGGAAATCCATATTTTTCTTCTTCGATCCCATTTAAAAAATTGAAAGAAAATGTCAAAAAATCTTGACGGAACGCCCTTATCCGTCATCCAGGAACAAGTTTTTCAAGAAACGCAAAGGAGAAAACAAGAAGAACACCAACAACGGTTGAGGGCTGTACAAGGTCCACCTCCAGACATTGAACAATTCGCAGCTGTTGGTGGTGGTAGGAATGGTGGAAATAACGCTAGATCAGCTCCTCCTCCTCTTCCTGCTCCTACTCCTGCGAAAGCGTCTGGTGCACCAGTACCTGCACCTGCATCGGTCAAAGTCCAAGTCCAACAAAATTCACAACAAAACAAACCATCTGCATCTGAATTCGAACCGATTTCGACTGCGGTGCCTGCACTGCATGATGATGCTACACAAGCGGCTGTACAACGATTCAGACCTTCTCCGTTGGAGTATTCGAAAGTTGAACGTTCCACGATAGCAAACATTCAAATATTCTTTTCGTTTGTGCTCGTCTTCTTTTTATGCCTTTACATTTACCCAATTATGCAGAAAACTCCGAATGAAAAACGCATGACTGCCTCACGTACTCTCTTGATTTCTGTTTTGCTGGGCGGAGTCTGTATGGGGATTGTTCAAAAACTATAAAAATAAAATCTTCGGTAGAAGAAACAAAAGAGATTGGTTAGGGTGTTGTGAATTTTATATTCATTAAAAAAGAATGTCAAAGTTTCATATTTTATTGAATTCGTTGCAGACATATTACAGAAGCAACCCCCGTGCCCTTCGAATTTTTTTAGAAATTGTCAGTAATCGTTCAACAGTTGTTTCACTCCGTTTGATGGATTGGTTAGTCACCAATTTCGTGACATCCAAGTTTGAGTCAGAATCCCCTGAGACGAGATCAAAGCGTTTGAATTTATATTTTAATTACGTACGAAACTTGGATTCGTACACAAAAGTTTGGTTCGACCCATTCGCTCGCAAAGCAACCGATAAAGGGTCCTTTAAGTTTTGGTTGCACACAACAACCTGCGATGTCATCCATTCAGATCAAGAAGTTCCGGATGGAGAGCCGTACATTTCGACAACCGTAGGTCAGTTGAACTTTTTCCGCATCGCGATCGAAGAAGGATATGTGAGCTACGCGTTTGAAAATCACACGTCCATTCAAACACATATGCTGGAAGGACTCGCCGAACGGAAGAGATCCAAAGTCAATGCACGCAGAGACGTGTTTCGTCCAGTGGACTCTGAGACTGGTGAAAAGATTACGATTGCATACCGTGCGGAACCCCTTGGAGTATCAACATTCGAACACGACCCAACTGTACATATCACAATGGTCTAATCTACTTCTTCCATATTCATATTTTCTTGCATCTCTTCATCACAAAAACGGACCTTTTTGTTGTCCGAAATGTTTAGTTCTGAAAAAGAAGACGACTGATTCTGATTCGTGTGGAATCTCTTGTAAACAAGCACAAAAACACCCATAACAATACATACAGCCAACAGTTTCGTATGCATTGGTAGTTTACGGAACTTCATAAACTTAGACAAAACTTTTTTTGAAGTGGCCGTGCTCGTCGTTGCAGTTGTTGAATTGGGATTTTTTGTCGGAGAATTGGGCGATGTCGCCACAACGGTTGTCGTCTGAGAAGAATTTGTTGACCTCGAACTCGAACTGGAACTCGAACGGGAGTCCGACGAATTTGAATTTGAACTCGAACTCGAACGGGAACTTGAACTCGATTTCGAATTCGAACTAGACTTACTCGAGCTCGAATTTGAACTTGCTTCCGACACTCCTTCGGCGACGGGTGTTGACTTTTTTCGATAAAACGATTTCATGTTTTTATAACTTTTTAACGTTTTTCATATTTTTTTCCAAACGCAATTTCTTTTTTTTTATTTAATGCTTGCTGCGGCGGTGCGAACGGCGCTTCTTGCCGAACGACGCACGCTTCTTGGACGAACGGCGCTTCTTGCCGAAGGAAGCACGCTTCTTGTGCGAGCGGCGCTTCTTACCGAACGAATTCCTCTTCTTGTGCGAACGACGCTTCTTGCCGAATGAGGCACGCTTCTTCGACGAACGGCGCTTCTTACCGAAGCCGGTCACGCCCACCATACTATTGAGCCGACGCGACACACTGGGGTTCAAAGAACCAGACGAATACTTTTTCGCAAGCGCGTCAGCTACATCATTGGCAGTAGGCATGGTTGTAACAGCTCCGGGAAGTGTAGTATTAACAGTGGTGCCCTTCACACTCTTGGACTTGGAGTACTCCGCCTTGTACTTCATCTTCTGTTCCGCAGGGATCAACCAAGCAGGTGTGTCGGTTCCCTTGTTCTGGAACATCTTCGCACCAATGTTGTTGTCACCCTCGTCGTACGCCTCACGACCATACTTGAAGATCTTCTTCACATCATCGATTGTGTTAATCTGGAAAGCCATGTGTTCGTCGAACTCATTGTCGCTCACACCGTACATGCGAAGAGCGGCCAGGAGACCCGGGGCAAACACGGAATGTGTGACAGTCTCATCTGTTGTGAATTTGTGTGACTTGCCATCGTCCGACGCCATACGGGCCATCTTGTAGTAGAAATCCAAGCATGCCGTAATCGCGTATGTCAGAATGTGCATCGCGACCAACGAAAGCATCAAGGCCGCAATATCCTCCGCATCCCTCTGGATGTTCGGAATCGACAAGTTCGAGGAGATCATGATACGTGAGTTACCAGCAATAAGCGCTTTCGTAGCAGCAAGGATTAATGTGTGAGCGGTACTAGCGTTTGCAGCACCCGCCTTCCACTTGCCACCGACGTTTGCTGCCTTGACATCAATCATAGCCTCGTACTTCTTCTGGTAGAAATTCGTAGCAACACCGGTCGTGAGCTCACCAAGCAACTTACGCTCATGAGGGGTAACATCCGCGCCACGCGAGAGACGCTCGAAAGCAGCGTTCGAGGTCTTGTCCATGGTGATCACATCACCGTGCTTCTCGTGAATGTACTCCAAAATATCCTCAACGTAAATCAGTTTCTTCTCCAGACCATCTGTACCAGTAATCATACGGCTCTTCGCGCCATGGATAATCTTGCAAAGAACGATCGCGACACCGACGGAAGCCATGACGCGCGCGCGCTCGTCAAAAGCAAGTGTACCTTCGTATTTAAACCCGTCGACAGTGGTGCCATCCGCCACCTGCATCATAGTGAACAAATTATTCGCAGTATTCAAATATGACAGCTTGTTGAGGCAGTTACCGGACTCTTGCACCAACTGACTCGCAAGAACCGCTTCATCAACACCAACAGGCTCACTGAACGCCTGCGAGAGAGCGGCGGCGGTCTTCGAACCAGCGAACACAGCCTCAGGGGTCGTGTTATTGCTGTAGAAGTCAGCCGTCTGCTTCTTCAGTTTATCACCAGCTTTCTGAATAGAGGCACGCACCGAGGCGGCGCCTTTGTGAGAAGAAGATTTCCCAAACTTCATTTTGATCAAAATATTGTTTTTTTTATTTGTATCACTTCGAAAAGATTTTTTTGCGGGGCCTTTTAATTTTTTTTTTCAAAACAGTTTTTTGTTTTCCTTTTCCATTTTCATATTTTTTTCAAAGAGTATTCGCCCCCTTTATCTTATGCATACCCACGTTGTGACCGAATAGAATCGAAATCAATTTTCTTTAGATCGCGTGCAAGACGCGGGTCATTTCCTAGAGTAGGGTCGTCAATAAAACTATCAAATTTATTAAACACGGTTGCAGTTTGCGACTGTTCATTCCCAAGCATCTCGAATTGTTTCTGAGTTTTTAATTTAGAACCATCTCGTCTGAGATTCTTGGATTGCTCTTCTGGCAGATCGAGTGTTTCCATTTGTGTTTTCTCAAACGCAGCACCCATCGCATCACGCCCGAATGCTTGAGACTCTTCCATCGTTCCGACTGCATCGTGCGCGCGCAATTTATAAAATAATAAAATCGAACGTCTACCGTTATGCACACTTGGAAGTTTTGTATTGGTCACAAACAAACACGGTGTCTGGTTTAATGACGGAGGATAATTGCCCGACTCGAGAACTTCCACAATATCGATGACTTCAATTTTGTATTGGACATCCTCTGGAAGTTGCTGCAGGTCACGCATCAATTTGCGACTCGGTTCGCAATTCGAATACACATATAAGAGATACCGGGCGTTCAGATCCAGCGCATTATTACCATGAGGGTTCATCTTATTTTTTCTTTTATTTTGGACGATTCGAAATTGTTTTACATTTTTCGCACGAAAAACAAATTACGACACAACGCAAAACACAGGACCGTACCTCAAGTAATCATTGCGTTCGATCAGATACATATGGATGGTATTGTCAACAATGATTTCTTTCGATGACACGAATTGAAAATCGATCGACTCCGTGAGAACATCTTTCAGAACTGACGACACAACTGACTGTGCAACCTTTCCGTTCATGGTTGCGACGAACAATTCTGCATACAACTTTGTCGCTGTTAACAAAATCTCTTCAGACGAGGGTGTGGATGTGGAAGAAGAAGCGTATTTCTTTACTATGCTTTCAATCGTATCCAGATTGTGTGTCCATGTGCTGTTTGTGACTTCGTTTGACACTTTATGAAATAAAGACATCGTCAATTTGTCAAACGGATTCCCGACGACGTCCGTACGAATCTTTCGATAAACCATTTTTTCAACTCTTTTTGTTTATTTATCGATGTAAACATACATTTTAATCAAAAATTTCAAACGAAACTTGAACAGACTCGCCCATGTTTTCAGGAACTTTTGAGAGAATTTCGATAATCGAAGTCTGCATCACTTCAAAAAAGGAAGGATCACAAATCGCTTCGATGCTTCGTGTACGCGAGTTTACAAAAATAGCCTGTCGGTCACACGAGACGTAATCAATTCTTAAGTCCCACATGGTCGGAGTGACTTTCACGAATTGTTGAAATCCCTGAAAAGCACGAACCACTGCTGCTTGTTTCACAACACCACGAACGGATGCAACATTTTCATCAACAAACTCAAAGAATGAAGTAGGAATCGTTGTCTGAAAAAATTTAGTTTGACGATCGTAAAAACCAAATGTGATACGGATTTTATACGGTGTACTTGGTTTGGGATTCAGAAGGACGAAATCCATTTTTTTTTGTTTTATAATTACTCAAAGATCTCATAACTCGGTTCCGGCTCAATTCCCACTTCCTCATTCTCATTCTCATCCTCATTCTCATTCTCATTCTCATTCTCTTCTTCCTCATAATTCTCCGACTCATCCACATTATCGTCAACCGACTCCTCCTCGTACAAGATCAAGTTACTTTGTTCGAATGTACGGGTTGTCTGCAGGGGAGGTGTCTGCAGGGGAGGCGTCTGAGAAGAAATCTGAGAAGTCGAAGGGGTTGTCTGAGTAGTAGTCGAAGCTGGAAGAGAACCAGACTCGTTTTTGATGATTTGCTTCTTCCGAACATCAACTTGTAAGTCTTGATGACTCTTAAAGAGACGGTGAAGAAGAACGAATTGTTCTTTGTATTGTTTATCGATCGCATCCAGTTTCTTTTGCATAAGCCATACGATAAACAAGAGGGCCGCGACAACAAGTAAAAATCCCCACAATTGAAAGTGTTGCATCTGAATAATATTGTCAATCGGTGTTTGTCCGGTGGGCCCAAGAAGTACGTTCGCCATGCTCTTAACGGCCGACGTAATGCTCGGTTCTTGAGTTTTAGGCTGAACTGGTGATACGAAACGCCTCATTCTTTTTTATTTATATTTTTTCTTTATTCATTCGCAACAATTCACAACTTGAAAACACAAACGCAAATGATTCTTTTATTACTCTCTCTACACATCTTCGTCATCATCACGATCCGGTATCGGGTCGTAATGCCGGCGACGGACTCTCTCTTGAAGAAACCATGCTCCTAAGATAACCATCGGAAGCAAAAACATAAATCCAACATATCCATCTGATGTAGAAGAATCTTTCGTCGTTGTAATTGTAGAAGAATATAACTGTTCATACTGCATTTGTTCAGGCATCGGAGGAATTGGAGGGATTGTGTTATTGATGTCGGATTTTATGGACAGATTCATAGGGGGTGGTGTAAACGAAGGTTCAGGCTCGTCCCCTGCGATTTCACTTTTTTCTATATGTGTGACTGAATGTGTATGTGTATGTGTGGATGGACGCGTTTGTGTGATCGTTGGACTTTGTGTGTGGACATGTGTGTGGGCATGTGTGTGAGACAATGTCGGGGTATGTGTCGGGGTATATTTTTTATTATGCTTCTTAGGAGTCTTAGGAGTAGGTGTGTAAGAATGCATTTTTCTATACAGATTCGCTTTTTTATAAATATATAAACATATAAATTAAAAAATAGGAAATGCCTTTAAATATTCGCGAAGCTTACCGTCAAAGGAGATATAGAAGACATAATCGTCGGAGAATACAAATAGAACAACAAATGCCGCCGCCGGTCGAACAAGAATTTCAAATCGAATTTGAAATCGTGATTCTTCACCAACAACAAAGTCCTAGAGAAGAAAGACGAAGATTGAGAAGGATTGTGAGGAGAGTCATACAATCAATGCCTGAGTCAAACGGTGATGTTTGTTTATCACCGGAAGGAGAAAAGTCCGAAAGGAATGTAAAATTTCATTTATCATAAAACGAATGAAGAGTATAAAAAATGCCGCGCTTGTTTGTTCCAGTTATTCGAAATTTTGCACAAGTGCCGATTCAAGAAAACACTTTGTATATACTCGATATTGACAACACAGTCTTGTATTTTCCACAAATGATGCACACGCATACATTTGAAGAATGGAGAGCACACATTCTGGATGCCGTTGCACATCCGACAGATCCTGTGCATTTTTTAAATTTCTTGGAAGACATCCAATCAAGAAATTCGTCCGTCCAGTTTCTCACAGCGAGAGACGAAGATCTTAACGATGTGACTGTCCGTCACCTCCACGATATCGGCGTTAACGACGCAGTTGTGCATTACAAAGGGAATATGTCAAAAGGAGAGTACATTTCGAGTCACTTCATCGGATTTGATTCCATTATATTCATCGACGACTTGGATATGAACATCGACTCTGTACATCCGAGTATTTCATGTTTTAAGTTTGTGAATTAATTGCGACGACTACTACGACTACTACGACTACTTGACCTCCTCCGTCGTTGAAAAGCAGGCAAATGTTTGGTTTTTAATTTTTGCTTTAATTCAGACTTTCTTCTTAAATCTCGAGTGTCAACTTCTTGAACAGTCAAAGGTGTCTTTTTATTCACACGTACAGTCGGACGATAAACAGGGTATGAATTTTTTGTTTTGTTCGGATTTACATCTGTCCACTTCTCACGAAACCAACGTTTTAAATTCTTCTCTTTTCCATCTTCTCTATATTCTCCACCAAGTTCTTTGTACTTTTTCACAAGTGCACCCGAACGATACGCGGACGGAGACTTGTAAATTTTAAATACAATTCGTTTCGCACGTTCGTAAAGATCGGGATCTGACGGTGTAGGCATTTTTACTTATTTGATTACTTTATACCTAAATTATTTTTTGCGAAAACCAGTTTTTATCAATTCTCAATGTTTACTTGACGACTTCTTCTTGGATTCGTAATAACGGGAACTCATGAGTGACCTCGAATCACTGAGATGACTCAAGTCGTCGTCCTGCCTGTCTTCACGTCTGTCTTCACGTCTGTATTTCTGATGTTTCCGACGACGATGCCTACGACGATCATCCGAAGAATCGGAAGAATCGGAAGAATCGGAAGAACTTGAGGAAGAATCCGATTCAAGTACTTTGGATAAACTTGACTTTTCAAAATCTTCGATGAGTGCACGTGACAATTCCTTCAACGCCATACTATTAATTTTGTTCGCACCAGAAGCAGGAGGAGTCGAAGGAACATCATTTGATGCCGGACGTTTGACCATAGCATTCAGAAGAGAAACGGACGCACTGTTTAAGGCACGCGTTTGGGGATGCAACGCCACGCTGACAGACCGTTCCGAGTAATCCGGAATCTGCTCCGATCGATCTGATTTTTCAGACTTCTGAACTGGACGTTCGGACCTTTCTGACCTCTCCGGACGCTCGGACTTCTCCGACTTCTCCGACTTCTCCGGACGCTCGGACCTCTCTGACTTCTCCGGACGCTCAGACCTCTCTGACTTCTCTGACTTCTCTGACCTTTCGGTCCTGTCCGGACGCTCAGACCTTTCGGTCCTGTCCGGACGCTCAGACCTTTCCGACTTCTCCGGACGCTCGGACCTTTCCGGACGCTCGGACCTCTCCGGACGCTCGGACCTTTCGGTACGCTCGGACTTCTCCGGACGCTCGGACCTCTCCGGACGCTCGGACCTCTCCGGACGCTCGGACCGATCAGAACGTTCTGACCTTTCGGTACGCTCGGTACGCCGTGACCGTTCGGTACGCTCAGACCTCTCAGACCTCTCAGACCTCTCAGACCTCTCGGACCTCTCGGACCTCTCGGACTTCTCCGGACGCTCAGACCGTTCTGACCGTTCTGACCTTTCGGTACGCTCGGACCTCTCAGACTGCTCGGGTCTTTCGGAAAGATCTTCACGGATGCTCTGTGAGAATTCGTCGATGGCTTCATCTTTGTTTTCGATTTGTCTACCGAATTTCTCGATAATTTTTCCGAGTTTGTCGATGGAGAGTACACGCATTAGCTGTGCCTCCACCGATTGACGAACGTATTCGTTTACATGCAGTAAATCGCCTCGTACATGAATAATTTTATCAGCAACGTCCATATAAACGCGATGAATGTACTCATGAACTTTCATATAATACGAACCTCGAAGGTCTGAGTGTGTGACTTCAGAATTATTTGTGAGTTTCCGAATGAGGTTGTCGACAAAGTTGTAGTACAGTTCCGAGATTCGGGGTTCGCTTGCCAGAATTCTGGCCTTCTCCTGTTGAACAAGATTGGGGCTCCAGTACCGAATCTGTTGAAGGAAGAGTAAAAAAGTTTCGTTCTTCTTCCACCTGCTGACTTTGTTGGCGGTCGCTTCGATTGTTTGAATGCCGGTGACAATCAAAGGAGACAACATGGTTGCAAGTGGAACCTGGTACATGCTTCGAAGAACAGCGTCGGGGTCCATTGTGAGTAAATTAAATTAATTCGATGAAAAATCGGTTGACCAATAATTATTTTTTTTTGTAAGTGATAAAATTTAAAAGAAATAACAAACGCAAATTTATGATGAGTGGACGCAGTGGTGGTCGTAAGAAAAGCAAAGATTTTAACGAAGAGAGAAGTTTCAAAAATCGTAAGAAAACTCAAAAGATAATCGATACATCATCCTATCGACAAAAGATTCCTCGCATCATCGAGTATCATGTGGCATGGGACTTGTTAAATGATCACTTGCGTCCTTTGGTGACTGATCCGGATTTGAAAAATGAATTTTCTGGTTCTATCCATACGGAACCTGGTCATTTTCAGCGGAACGCGAAGACCGTACGTGCGCACTCGTGTTCAGAAGAATATGTTTGTATGGCGAACGCGACTATTGTGAAAGGAAAGGGGGACTCAGCTTCATTCTTTCAAGACATCCCTTACACATATCACACACATCCTGCGTTTTATTACACGGAGTATGGTGTGAAAATTGCACCACCAAGTGGTGAAGATATCGGTGTGTTTCTCCGTGGTTGTATCGAAGACAAATCATGTGTCCATTTTGTTGTTTCAAAAGAAGGCATCTATGTCATCATTCCGAATCCTTGTTTTATTTATCAAGCACGTGCGCTCCTCGAGCGTGATGTCCGTCGTTATAACATTGCCTTGGTCGGAGCAGAAATTTTGGGCATGCAGACGCACGAATATCGCGACGAATGGACTCCCGAACAGTGGCTCGAGTGGGTCCGTGGCCGTTTTGTGTGTCAATCGATTGACGTGGAGGATTATAGTGAAGACATTCGGAACAAATTCGAGTACCACTGTGAATGTGGGGCTGCAGACATTGAGAACTTTGAAAGGGAATTCAAAGATATTGTTCGGAATGACTTTCAATTATCGAATTGTTCACATAGAAACCCTTTGTATGAAGACAATCCCTACTGGACACGAGGCAATTGGATTGATGTAGACTTTAAATCATGGGACCAATTGCAACAAGAAGGCGGTCTGCACCTTCGATACTCAGACTTCTAATTTAATACTTCACAGAATTGTTCAAATAAGCAGATTCGAATGTCTTCAATTCGAGCATCGAATCGAAGTTCATCCCAACGAATGTTGGTAAATTGATACCGATTGACAGATCGTGGATTGTCAATTCTTCTTTGTACGGAAGGAGATAATTCGTTTGAGTGAAGTGGACTCCGAACGGTGTGGCGTACCAACCCCGTTTTTGAGATGGGAACATACAACCCGATATAACAACCGCTGCACCACGTTGCCAGTCTCCCGGAATCGCATGGTCAGGAATAGGTTCCTCCGAGTTACACCTGACCCATATCAAGGAGTCCGTGTTCCATGTAAAATACATTTTATTCTTGATTTTGAAGAGTGTCTTGTCAGTTACGACATTATTCATCATAAAGTCGTATACGTACAAAAGACCGGGCATGTCGAGCGTATATCTTTGAACGAGCCCGCGGATGGTTTGCATATGTTTTGTTATAATTTCTTTACCTCCGTGCGGCTTGCGCATCCACAGTTCGTATGTGAACGGGTTGAGTCTCCAATTGTCTCCAGACCATTCGGGTGGGAAGAATGAAACAACTTCCTCAAGTGAAGAAAGAGGTAATAGAATCGTGCCACCACGAATACCGCGACACACCACATGTTCCCCATCTTTCGAAATCAGAGTCTGTGAGACCCAGCAGGTGTGATCCTTTCGAAAAAACTTGACACCGATCGATACATTTTTTAAGTACGTATAATTTCCGTACGGGCTTAATGTGGTCACGTCACTTAACTCACTCAACGGAAGCGTTACCACATACGATTGATCGCACGTGGACATGTCCTCAAAAACAGAATCGGAATCGGTATTTATTTTGATGACTTTCATCTCTCTTGATGTTGTCTTACTCCAACAGTGCACTCCTTCGATCAAAGGGAACTCGGGTACCATTCTTTTTATTTACAAACGGTATGAAACATATTGTTTAATCGAAAAATCAACGTTTTCGATTACAAATCACGATCCCAGCAACGTTGTGTGACAAAGTAGGGTGTAAGAGACGTAGAGCATCAAGGCTCACATGTTCGATCGATGAAGAATAAGCAATCACACTGTGTTCCCACGGGTTCGGATGAAGTTGAACAATCATAAGCCGTCCACGTTCGAAGGACCAGATGTAATCGTCAACAATCCCGATCGAGTGGACTGGAGACTTGGATACGAGTTCGTCTTTTGAAAGTTGACGAGGATACTTGGAGATAAAGTTTAAGCCTTTCGTGAGAAACCCGTAAGCATATTCGTTGGATTTGTGTGAGATCTTCGCCCACACAAATTCATTTTGAAGAGTCGAAGCTCGTACAAACTTAGTTGTTATTGGTTCCTCTGTAAGTTCGTCCGACTTGATTCGAATTTCTCGACCGACCGGATGAAGTAAGATGGAATCGTTCCCGTCTTCTTTGAGAAAGAGAAACTCTGTATTCGTAGATTTCGTCCATACACGTTTCATGATGAAGTGATGATGATAGATTCGAATAGATAGATAGATAGCTACAGTACTTATCGGAAACTTATAAAAGTGGACTGTCCACCCCTTTACTTCAACAAGGCCTTGATAATAAAGAGGATGACGATAAGTCCAATCGCAATCGCAAAGAACATCCCGTTTTCTTCGAGGAACTTTAGAGGATTGAAACCTTCTGAAGATGTTTTTTGAGTAGCAGTCACGTCGTCCGTGAGTCCCATCAATGTGTTGAGTGCACATTCTGATTTTGCAGTGGCACCCTGGACAAAGACGTTCTTACAAGTGTTCGCGCGTATGTTTTCTGCATTAATCTTATTCGTAGAAAGAATCGCGCCACAATTCGCTTCGACCTTGTTGGTAATCGAACGGCTGATGTCTGATTTTGTTTGTGCATCTGAGTAACCCATAGCAGCCTTGGACTTCGTGTCCATTTCCGAAATTAAAGTCGCGAGAGCTTCTTGATGAGTTGAAATCAAACAAGTCGCGTCAACCAAAGTGGACTGTGAGATCTCCATGGAACAACCCTGACCAGTCTCAATACATTCCACAGGGCAGGTGATGGTGGAATTATTTAGATTGACAACATTTTCGGCGCCAACCTGAGGGCAATTCTGAACTGATTTTTGCACGAGATCAACGGATGACTTTGATGTGCTCTTCGAAACCGAACCACCCATTTCAATTTGATTTACTTTTTTTTAATCAACCTTTCAAATAATTTTTTTATCAAATAAAATGCTTGAGCGTAATTGCCATTCCGTACATGGCCAAGAATCGATCAATAATTCCGTACGCGACATCCTCGTCGTGAGCATGATAAATCGAACGGAGACGTGCAAACATTTCAATGAGTGTGTCTGTCACCAAAACATCCGGATCGGAACAAATCCCGATCACAAGTTCGGGGTCATACGTCATTCCAAGATTTCCGAGACGAAAGACGTATCGACCATTGTGACGGATCGCTCGATTGATAAATTCGGGATTCAAAGAACCGGCTTGAAAACTGTTCAGCGATGCCCAGAAGAACTCGTCGACGTAAAAGTCGTCCTCGTCGTGAAGCTCCTCCAGATCCGAGTCATCAGACTCCGAATCCGAATTCACAAAAACCGGACCTTGAAATTCAGACATCATTTTTAAATGGAGAATTGTTGATCCCTTCTTTTCCTTCTTCCCCTTCTTATCTTCTTTCTTACGGATCGTATTGTTTGTTATTCACTGGAAACCCTTTGTGGTTTTTGGTTTGAACATTAAACTTGATGAAATAGAAAAACAAAACATGAACGATCTTGTTCCGACAACATGGCCGAAGGTGAATGACTTTGTTCAAGTACTTCTCGGACCCAAGTTTCTCCATGTGAAAAAGACTTCATCTTCCTTCATTGGTTCTCTTGTTATCCAAATGCAAACACCGGATATCCGCGAAGTGTTTAGCGACAAGCTTGCAACCTTAAAAGTCGACGGGGAACGTCACATCGTCATTCTTTATGTTGACGAGAACATGCAAGTTCGTACATTAGCAATGCGCCGAAATGGACAAGTGCTCGAAGCTCCTGAAAACACGACCCTACTACGTCCCAGTAGTGTTTTAAAACAGGGATACTTTACAATCCTCGATTGTGAGTTCGTCCGGGGCGTGTGGTTGGCGTTTGACTGTGTGGTGTTTCGTGCGATTCCTCAAACGGTTTCGCAAGATTTCACGAAACGGTATCAGCTGTTACAAAAAACTCTGGATACGGACTTTGAGTGTGCACGGATCATCATCAAACCATACTTTCCGGTCACCGCGGGTACGAAAAATTTTACAAGCGAAATCGTACGGATGACTATGGACGTCCTCGCGATCCCCGATTTGGAGTACGACGGCATCGTGTTTCAACCGACCATTGGACCGTACCCGATCGGACAAAATATGAATCTGGTTTCTGGCCGTGGTCTCAAATGGAAAGATGACCTCACACTCGACCTGGTTCCTCGACCGATGACTGCGAAAGACATCGTACGGATTCATGAGACTCTATACGGAAAGAGTACGCGACTCTTTACATATCACATTCGGAATCCCAAATATTTTGGAATCAAGCGGTTGGAATATCATTCACCCGTCTTTCGTTTGAAGAATCCGCTGTACAAACTCGAATGTGTTTCCGACTTTTCGAACGGAATACACGCGAACTTTACAACGGTCGCGTTTGAAGGCGTCCCACTCTGTGTCTCTTCTTCTTCTTCGTCTCCTTCGTCTCCTCCGTCTCCTCCGTCTCCTCCGTCAGACGCCGTTATCGAGTACGAGATTCAGATTCACAACGGGGCCTTTGTTCCTGTCCAACGTTTGATTCGTTTGGATAAGTCTGCGCACCAAGCGAACAAGGCTCGTACGGTTGCTGGTGTATTGTGGCAAGCCGATTTTAATCGAACCTCAGCTGCTCTCAAATTCGATGACTACATCGAGCATCCAGATGCACTTCCAGAGAGGATCCGTATCGAGAGTCCGGTTCGTATGTTTCCCGTTGGTTCGGATCAGACGTTTGTTCCGATGGATGATTTGATTTCACGGCTTCCGTTTGGTAGGTTTACGGATGGTGGGATGGAGGAACACGAGTTTAAGCTTGTTCAAACCAAGCGTCCCCGGCCTGGGAATATTTTTCCAGCAACCTTGGAGGCGAATTTCATGGCATCATCATTCGTGGATACTCTGCATTTCGAGAGAATCAAGGCGGGGTTGTTACGTAAGTATAACAAGCACGAACCTCCTTGTGTGACGACGTTGGATTTCACCGTGGACAATGTTCGTATCACTGCAGTGGAACGGAGTGTACCTACCAAATCCGGGCTGCCGTTGTTGTTTTACGAGACGACTGGGTTCGTCGGAATCCGTAAGACGGAGATGGACATGCAGTCGTATGTGGTTGACATGCCGGATGTGTTGAAGAATTCCGGGTATTGTTTCCGCCTGGATTCACGCAAGGAGATGCCGGAGTTCTTTTCATCGACCGAGTTTCTTCCGGACAACCCGACGTTTCTGTCGTTTGTCACAAGTCTGGAGGATTATCATCGTACTCCGCGGAAACGTAAGGGTGGTGTTGGAGCGTCGTCTTCATTTAACGCGGAACAGTTCAAAGGGTATCGTTTGGTGGACAAGCAAGAGTACGCAAAGGAAATGGAGACGAACGTTCCGGTCGAACGTCTCCGTCGGACATCGGTTGAGCCCGTGCGTGTGGGTGAGAAAGTTCAGGTCGAGTACCAAGGCCGTGCTTCACAAATCCACACGGCAACGGTAAAGGCGATTCGTGGAAACGTGGTAGATGTTCAATACGACTACTCGGTCCGAAGTATGACGAGTTATTCTTCGACTCACCATATTCCTCTGGTCGTGGATAACGTGCCTCATAAGAACACGACAATTCGTGTGAAGAAGCGAACCTCGTTTACATTCCCTGGATTTAAAGTCGATCTCACACAGACCCGGATTGTAAACAACTTTAGGTGCGGCAAGGAGCGTCTGCATCACCTCACTTCGCACGGCGCTTTTGTCTGCGAAATTGAGATTGAACTTCTTTCTTCAATCCGATCGAATCCCGGATTTATAAGTCAGTTGAAGGATGTCATGACTTCCATGTTTTCGTTCGCCGGTCTTGACGAGAACTCTTTTCTGTTCAACAAGGTCATTTCCAATCCACCTACACCTGCCTTGGCGGATGCACTCAAGTCGTATGACGACCATCTTTCGTCAGACCGCGACATCGATCCGATCTTTGTACGTGCAGCTCGTGGAGTTGTACGTGTTGTTCCGGAGTCTGATTTTTTTTCAACAACGGATGCCGAGGCGGAGCAGATTTTCGGAAAACCTCGACCGATGTATTCACTCGAGCTAGAAAATCTAGATTTCACGAAATTGAGCATCTTTGCCGACCGGTCGGACGTCGCTCTCGATCACTGTCTGAAACGGCGTTTGCTTCAAGGTGTTTCTCAAGTGGAAGGTTCGATGTATTTCGTCATGGGTGCCGTACAACTTGCGTACAATCGGGCATGGAAAGACCCCGAGTTTTGGACGTATCTGATCGGCCGCATGAGGATCCCTGTTGTCTTGGAAGCGGACGATGAGCTCATCCAGTCGATGGAAGAGTACCTGCGTACAGGAAAAAGTCTGGTGGAATCTGAGTTTTTGGAACCGGGACTAAAGTTCGGTGGGGAGATTGCGACGTCTTTCTATTTTTCTTCACAACGTGCCTGGTGGGATCCGGAGGAATCCGCACTTGCTTGGAACGATCTGATTGACTGTTCGCATCGTTATTCGAACGAGGTCGTTCGTGCAATGAAAATCCGCCCGGACGAAGAAGACGTTGTCTTTTATGTGGAAAGCATCCGGGCGATTACGAAACTCAGCGTGATTGTAGGTGCAGTCAAGTCCATCCGGGATTGTTGTGCTGAAAACGAGGTGCCTGTTGATTTATTGGATTCCCAAGTCGATCTGAGACTTTTGGAAAAGGACCGCCGTATCTACTCTCCGTCGAGTCCCCAGATCGACCTCACGAATCTCAAAGGAATTCGTGTCGTCCTCGAGTATTAAAAATTCAAAATGTATTCTTGTAAATAAAAAAAATAACGAATGAATCGAAAGTTTTGTTTTGTTGTGATCACATTATGCACTCTTCTTATTGTTATTCTTCTCGTGCGTGACTCTCTGAAGAATGTGAAGAATGTGAAGAAGAATGTAAAGTCTCTAAAGAATGTGGAGAATATTGACAAGAATATGGAACCACAAGAATTTACGAATCAAGCATTGAAAATTCAAAAGCACCCGTTTGGGAATTATGAAATTTGGGAAATTGACAATCTTTTGACAAATTCCGAATGTGAAGAGTTGATTCGTTATGCAACTTCAAAAGGATTGGAAGAGAGTTCTGTATGGAATCATACGGCTCAAGGGAATGAAAAGGAAACAGATCACCGACGAAGTCATCAGACATGGTTGAAAAATGAAGAACATGAGGTGGCTGCTAAGTTATCAAGAATATCTGAAGAGATTACAGGAGTGCCGATGGAAAATCAGGAACAATTACAAGTGGCTCGGTACGACATCCATGGAATGTTCAATGATCATTACGACGCGTGCGACTCCGTCCTAAATCCTGAAAATTGTGAAAAAATGAATCGAGGATGTGGACAACGTCGTACAACATTACTGGTTTATTTGAATGATGATTTCGAAGGGGGTGAAACAGAGTTCGTATTGGTTCCTTTCAAATGCAAACCAAAAACCGGGAAAGCGATTCTGTTTTGGAACGTGGACGAGCACGACATTTTAATCAAAGAAGCAAAACATCGTGGAAATCAGGTACTGAAAGGAAATAAATGGATCGCAAACAAATGGTCCCATAGTAAACCGTGGATTGAATGAATTACTTTACTTCGCATTGATGTACTTCTCCACGAATTCAATCACACCTTCGGCGGTACGAGGACCCTCGAACTCCTGCCCGTTCAAACGCATGGTCGGGTAGTATTCCACCGGAGGTTGAATCTGACGAATCATTTCCATCTGTGTTTCGTGCTGGTACGTAGTAATCTTCAAGGTCCGGTAGCGTGCGCGAAGAATCGGCACGGCTTCGTTAAACTTCGGAAGGAAATCTTTGCAGTATCCACAGTAGCCAGCGTGACAAAGGACGAGTTCGTTTTCCTCAGCATTGCCAAATTTCGCAGTGGTTGACGGTGTTGCGTTTTCAGATTCATTCTTGCGCTTTTCTTTCATTTTCTTCACAACGAAATATGTAATTCCGATGATCGGTCCGAAAATGAGCAATGTGATGAGAAACGCAAGAAACAAATACAGAACCCTGTCCTTCATTTGATTTGATTTGATTTTGTTTTATTTTTTAAAGGTTATCGAAAGACAAAGTTTTTTTCGTTTCTTTTCACGTATGCTTTCTCCTGTTCGTCTTTTTTTAAAACAAATGAACATAAAGGAACCACTGATTGTTCTGTGGTATGCAAAGAAGCACGATACACCTTGTGCAAAAAAATGTTTCGAACGGCTTCGTGTTCATTATCCAGGCGTGCTCGTGATTTTAATCGGAGATGCTGAGGTTGGCATGAATTTCTCATATTCAGATGGACGGTGCCGTTTGTACAATCGAACGATCGAAAGTCAGCTCGATGTGTGGAAAGCGTTTCGAGAGGACGATTTGTTTTTCGATGGATATCCGTCTGCACTTTTATGGCCTGCTCATTTGTATATTGGTACGAAACCGCTCGGACCCTGTATCGGGGACAAGTTCTTTTTTGTTTCGTCCACAGCAGAAGCAATCAATTACCGCCCTGTGGATATCGAAATTCGTGGAGATGCACGATGGCCAACAACATTAGGCCTCTCTGGATATATCCGTCGGAAAACATTAAAAGTGATCGATTGTACTCAAACGCATTACGAACGTTCGTTTGTTTATCAATTGGTTTCGAATGGTGACATCGGGTACGAGTACAAGGAAGACTCTTTTGATGCGTTTATTGGTGAACGGGGAGACGAATATATCCGAGTCCTCGAAATTGTAAATGCACCAATTCTGAAAGTGTTAATTGGGAACTGAAAAAAAAATCTTTTTCAGTTTGTTAAAAAAACCAAATTTAAAAAAAATGTCGACTGCTAAATACTACGATGCTGCCCGTGAGTACGGCGCTGCTGCTTCGAGGTTCGCTAAGTCGCAGGAGGTGAACATGAGCCCGATGCTGAAGACGGCGATTTTGATGTTCCTGATTGTGTCTGTCCTGATCATCTCGCCTTTCCGTATGATGACCACTGTGGGTGATGCGATCAAGGATGCGTCGGACAAGACGTCCGAGAAGTACAAGGCTGGTAAGATGATCAAGGACATGTACACTGCCGTGGGTTCTCTGGCGGTTGTCGCGCTGGTGATGGCCATGATGTTGAGTGTCCCTGCCGCGGCTGTGCACCGTTCGAAGATTCTGGTGGGCGTTGCTGTGTTGATGCTGATTAACGTGCTTCTGCTGGCGGTGGTGATGTCGAAGATCGAGAAGGCCGAGATGAAGGACGCTGTCGACAAGCCCGCTCGTACCGACTTCGCTCTGACGTTGGTTCTGATGCTGCTGATGGGCAAGCTGTACATGGAGAACAAGTAAATGTGTAATTTGCAAAATGTTGTGTTATGAAAAACGAATTTAAAAACTTTAAAAAAAATCAAATCAAATCAAATCAAATGGAATTTCATTACAACCTTGATCGACATTCGTCGATGCACTATTTTCCATTTGATAAATTAGTGCGCGAATGGAGACCAGAAATTCCAGACTTTCAGCGTGCGTATCAAGAAGCCCGTGTGGACCATTTTGTTCGGATCTTAGTTCATCACTTTTCGACCGAAGGATATGTCTATAATCTGAATCCGATCCAACTCGGACGGTTGGGAGACAAATTTTACATCCTCGATGGACAACATCGTTTCTTGGCGTATTCCAAATTGTCACGTGAGTATGATTTGGAAGACGAAACTCTTTTCTGTGTTTCTGTAGTCGTACGGAATTGTGCGACTGACACCGAATTGAAACAACACTTTTCCGTTTTGAATGACCACTTCATTACTACTGAACTTGAAACGAATGTTGACCTCATTGATCGATCCGTTCAAACCAAGAATTTCATCCGTGAACATTACGGCAAGTACCTGTCCCATGCGACCGCTCCAAAGTTTCCGAATATCAATCTGGACAGTTTCGCGGACTTTATCACAAAACGATTTGACGGTTCGTGCGAAAAATTCTTGGACGCCAATCGTCTCGTTGGTGAATACCTCCGCATCAACGAACCCGAACGTTTCCATAAAATCGCTGTAAAGAACCCGGCAGATCCCCTGTTCTTCACACATGTGTACCATCTTCAAAAGTCAGGCACGCCGCGTGTACAACTGCCACCGAGCGTTCGTAGAAACTTGTGGGATGCGAAATTCGGACTAAGCAATTTGTCCGGAAGCTGTTTCGTTTGCCAAACACCCATCGATTTCCATTCGTTCCACGTTGGACACATCCTTGCGGTTGCGAAAGGAGGTTCAAACGCATTGAGTAACCTCGAATGTGTTTGTATCTCGTGTAATTTAAGTATGGGCACTGAAAACTTGATGGATTTCAAAAATAAATTTTTTTCGAATTGAACTGTTTGTGAAATGTTAATGAAAAAATATAAGAATTCAATGGAAAAAATTGACAATTTACACGTGTGTCAAGACTGTCATGATCTTCTCATACTTTATTCTTTCAGTTTAAAAATGGATAATATTGACTCGATCAATAGATTCATGTTTAATATTCACTGCTTCTTGTCAGACATTCTGAAAGATACAAGCTGTCAAAACGTAAAAAGACTTCGGCTCAATGTAAAAGCCTTTTTATTGTTGCTCCAACAGTCCGACGAAAATGATCTCGTCATCATGGAAGCGGAAGGTTTCGACATGAACTTGTTTCTGCAAATTATGGATAAATTTATTGAATAATACTCTACAACTTGATAACATAACGAGTGTTCGCAGGGGTTGTCTCCGCAGTAAAGTTGGGTACGTTGAATGTGTTCGTTCCGTCGCCTGACCCAAACGTTGTACCGATCGCCGCAAACAAATTCGGATAAATCGTCCGATAGATCGGAGTACCGTCGCAGGGTACGGAACCCAAAGGACTCAGACGACTGCTGCCAGCGAACAGGGTCACCGTACCAGGTGCAGGACTCGGGAGACCGGCAGTCGGATCCGGCGTCGTGTTTTTCAATGCATGGTATACGTATGGGATTTCGTCCGTTGTTAAAGGACGATTGTACATCACAAATCCTTGCACGAGTGCTTTGGCGTTGTACATGAGAATATAGTTTTGACCCGGGAACGTTGGGTTGTCGATCGCCAATCCAGTCCAAACTCTGCGTACTTGACCAAGATCGTCATACGCAGTGAGTGTACCATCGGGAGTGTAGGTAAACAGAAGAGTTCTAAAAGGGCCGAGAGACAAACCCACACCATCGCTTTGATTACCTTGCCCACCCGGGAAAGGAACGTTGCCTATACCTGTACGGATACGATGGTCCGCTAAGAACTGAACACACCCGGTTGCATTTCCAGGATTTTGTCCAGTCTGAAAAATTGCATTGTTCGTATTTCCGGAATACGGGACTGCATAACGAGCTGCGAATGTAAAACCTGTGAAGGCAGGTGTGAGTGCTGTGCTCATTCTGACGCGAACACCCGTGGGTCCAGACAGTTCGTACACATTCTGAGCGGACAACGGGACCCACCCATTCGCATCCAAAATTTCAAATTGAGAAACCCGTTGCGTGTTCACATCGAAGTATGCAATATAGTCACTGACATAGGTCGAAATTTCAGTAATTCCTCCCATGGACGCAACCGTGACAGATCCGGCCGTTGCAGCGAGATTGATGACCGTTGTCGATAAAGAATAAAAGTTGCTTGACAAATTTCCGACAGCTGTCGAAAGGGTGTCAACCGTGGACGATAATGAATTGTAATTCAGTGTGAGACCATCCACAACACCCGCGACTGTATAAGTCAAGGAGGACAATTCATTAAATTGAGACAATGTCGGATAATTTCCACTAATTCCACCACCTCCACCGCCTCCACCCCCTCCTCCACCGACTTCAGCAAGTGCACTCATGATGTTGATGTCATTCACAATCAACTCCTCGACAATAAATGCATTCTTTGCACGGATTTTTGTCGCGAAAACTTCTGTGAACGCCTGCCGACCGAGCGCGGCCGGCCGTTTATCTGAGAAAAATGACATTTCTTCTTTGAAAGCTTTTTTATTTTTATAATAAAAGAAAAAAATCCGATTCGTAAGAAGTTTTTGTAAAAATAGAAAGTGAGAGTGAAGATGACAAGTTTTTTCAATTGCAAAGAACAAACAGACATGGATGAAAAAATACCGTTTCAACTCTGTTCCGATCTTCATTTGGAACTACGTACCGATTTCCCGCGAATCCTTCCTATGAAAAAGATTCTGGTTTTGGCAGGTGACATCGGTCATATCCAATCCCAAGTCTTTCGTGACTTCATTCAATACACATCCGAAAATTGGGAACACGTCATCTTTGTTCCTGGAAATCGCGAATTCTATCACACCAAAAGATCCTACGACGCATTATGGAGCGACTACGTGTCGTTGATGAATTCGTTCACAAACGTGTATTTTACAGACGGAACCGCTGTGGAAATTGATGACTTTGTTTATTACGGTGCGACCATGTGGTCTCCATCAAACGGCACTGGCAAGATCCGTCAATTCGATCAAAAAATTGCAAGCTGGGATCACCTCACATCTTTACACGAATTCTTAAAGTTGTACGCACACCATCCGCGTAAAGTGATTGTCACACATTTTCCGATTCTGAGAGACCTACGTGTCATACCTCCTCAGTTTCACGATCAATCGCCAGAGAAAATGAGATATTTTGCATGCGATTGGATCAAATTCTTAAACCTCGCCGGTGTAAAAGCGATTTGTTCAGGTCATACACATCAATCGTTTGATTTTTTCCTGGACGAAAAGAATGTTCGATTGATGAGTAATCAATTAGGTTTTCCCGACGACAACCTTGACAGTGGTTGGAAACCCAACTTGTTATTTGAATAATTTTTTTGTTTGTGGTCTTATAAAACACAAAAATGAATTGCGAGAAATTCATGCGAGCGTATTCGCTCATGCGATTCGGAAAAATTACCGATGAGACAATGAGGTATGCGGAAAAGAAATACAAACGCTTCCTTCAATTCGGTGCGCGTCAAATTCACCCCAATTTAAATCATCGCGGGGAACAAGTGAAAATCTATAACCCCACGGTAGCTGTCCCAGGCGTCACATTTGTGCCCCGTTTACCCCAACAGGTCATAGATTATGACGAACTCGTACGCCGTTCCGTGGGTGTCGAACCCTTCATTCCCGAGTCCGGTGATTGGGCTGCAGGTGCCATCGTCATGGAACCGGACGGACGTGTGTGGATCGCACATCCCACAAATGGTTTCCCGAACGGGGACACGTACGCGACTTTCCCGAAAGGCACTCGTGACTACGGTGAAGATTTACGTCTCACCGCCGTGCGCGAAGTGTACGAAGAAACAGGTCTTCATGTCGTTCTGAAGTCATTCTTCGCCGATAAAAAGAGATACGGTGGTGTCATCGCGAGGTATTATCTTGCCAACCGTGTCGGTGGAGACCCAGAAGAAATGGGATGGGAATCGCAGGGTGTTTCGTTAGTACCCGCCGAAGAATTGGAGTCTTTGATGACATCGTACCGCGACAAGGAACTCGGACGAGAAATCGCTCAACAAAAGGACGAGATTCTCCGGATTTTGTACCCGACTGCTTAAATGTACCCGGAAACTCCTGCAAAGATAAACGTGTAACCAATGAACAACGTCGGCTGCATGTTGTTAAATGCACTCCCATTCAAACCCGCACCACCGTCGGTTGTCATTGTGTGTGTGTGAGAACCGTTCGCCTGAATCGAAACGCCAGTGTACTCTGTCGAAATGTTGTTCCATGTACGAGACCCGGCCGAGTCTGCAGCAAAACTGGGTGCATTTCCACCCGAGTTGTTAAAGTCGTCATTCACTGTAACCTGTGTGTGCGAATGACCCGGATCGGACACACCGTGTGCGTGCGAACCGTTCGTGGACGTGGTTCCGGAGTGAGTGTGCGCGGGAAGATTGTCAGCCGTGAGTGTCGTGGAGTCACTTCCAGAAGCTTCTCCGAGGTTGTGACCACCTCCGACGTTGCCCAGAACCCGTCCGCCGGTGTTAGGGAGATTGAATGTATTCACACCATCACCCGAACCGAACGTTGTACCAATGGCATTAAAAAGTGCGGGGTATTCGCCCCGATTCACAGCACGACCGTCGCACAACAGCCACCCATTCCGATCCGTCGGTACACATGCCATCTTAATGTCACCGACTTCTGGGTCGACGTAACCCGCGGGAGAAACAAAACGAGACGCAGTACGAATATCTCCGCCGACACTGAGGTTTAATTGGATATTTGCGTCCGAATACATGGAGACTGTTCCGACGAGTTCAGTAGAACCAGACACGAAGAGTGATTCGTCAAAATGTGCCGTGCCATTCACGCACAAGTTGCTCAACATTTCCACACCCCCGACCATGGTGGTGTTTGCAACTACGTACAAAGAGCCAACAGAAGCAGCATTGATCACGGACAATGTCGACCGTGCAACGACAGGACCGCTTAAAATAGAGAATGTGTTGACAGTAAGATTTTGGAGAGTTGTGGAACCGACGACAGACAGTGTCGAACGGAGCACAGTGGGGCCTGAAAGCTCGGCTTGCTGCTCGACAACGAGAGTGCCGGTGTGTGTCCCTGAGTACACCGTGAGATTATCCACATTTAGCAAATTAAAGTTACCCGTCTCCCTGAAAGGATTACCACCAGGAGCCGGTGGTTTGGCAATTACGAAGTCCCATTTCGGATTCATTCTTTTTGTCGATACTTTTTTTTATTACATGGAAGAAAGATTTTTATACATGCAGTTGTACATGGAACGTCACGATAAGAGAAATCCTTGTTGGAACCGCCGTAGCTCAGTGGTTTAGAGCGCTGGCCTTTTAAGCCAGTGGTCGAGGGTTCGATCCCCCCCGGTGGTGATTTTGTTTTTTTCTCACAGGTTTGTTTTGTTTCATAGAAAACGTTTTACGCCTTCACGTTTTTTTCTTTTCATCAAAAACGTTTTCAAAAAATATTCGAACATGTATATTAAAAATAAAGAAGAAAATATGATGAATCCTATTGATACGCGTATTACGGCCGAACGTACCCGTCCCATTGGACCGGACGTCGGAAAAATGCCGGTGAATCCTATTCTGGCAGGTGTCAAAACTGCGGATATGTTGTACGACCGTCCGGTCGCGCTTCGTAACCTCGAACGAGCGATGCCGAACCTTTCAAGCGCCCCCCGCATTCGCAGCATGGAAAACCCTTCTAGCGCACCCGACTTGTCCTTGCGTAGCATCCCACCGGACGCTGTCCCGAAAGCGATTCGTATGGAAGTTACACAGAATGACCCTGCCAACTATGCCGTGCCGAAGCGTTCGCAAATTGCGGACGACGCGACAATCCAGAACAGGCGTATGCTCCAGGATCAACAACTCGTGTTCGGCGACCGTGTGCCTCCCCAGATGTTGATTGATCCCAAGTCCGTGACCGGTCTTGTGGGCGAAAATAACGAGGCGTACCTTCGCGTTCCCAAACGTAACTCCATGGCTATGAACTTCAGCGAACTGCGTAATACTCAGGACGTGAGTTTCTACAAAACCCGTTCGGGGGCACCGTCCGATATCAATGACGTCAGCCGTCGTCGGATGGTCGACAGAAACGAAGTCGTGACACAAACAATGCCCCGTGACTTCGACGAGTTGTCACGCCGTTCGGATGTCAATTACAACCGAAGCGTTAGTGGAATGCTCCAGAGTAATGACCCGCAACTGATGGGTGGTGTTCGTGGCGCGGGTGTAGTCATGCGCGGAACGCGCCCTGCCGAAATCCCGGTTGATTCACGTAGGGTTTAATTTGAAGTTTCAGAAGAAGTTTCAGAAGAAGTTTCGGAAGAAGTTTCGGAAGAAGTTTCGGAAGAAGTTTCGGAAGAAGTTTCAGGCTCAATTCCATTTTCAAAATCAAAGAACGACTTGGAGAATTTGGTTTTTTGAAAAGACCCTAGGCGGATAAGCTTTCGGATCTGTTTGATTTGTAAATTCATAAAATCACTCCTCAATTTCTTTGGAATAATGTTTTTAAATTCGCCAATTTTCGCTTTTTGAATAGCAGCAGCACCTGACAGGTTGATCGCTTCGTTAAATGACATGTATGTGTTTTTCATGTCACCAGGTTTTGTGATTCCGGACGTACAATAACCAGAAGGATCCTCGATATCGCCCCGTGTGAGATGACGTTTCATAAAGTTTGCAAACTTTTTGTATTTCATCACTGTTTTAGAACGAAGAATTTCATCAAACAACACAGTCGAGTAATTCGCTTTCGGTTTCGTTTTCACAGAAGATCGCAAAAATGCCGGACGGATCCTGTTCATTGCATTCACATTTCCTTTTAGTAAGTACACACATGCCATCAAAAACCAAGGATTCCTCATCCAAGAATCCAGTGTAGCTTTCTTAAAATCACGACTTGTCAGTGGTTTCACTAATTTCGACCCAAAGAAAGTCTTGAGTGCGCGTACGGAGTTTCGGATCAAAAGTTTTTCATGTTCTCGATGACTCATGGAACTGAGGTGCATAAATGATAAAACAACTTTGACTTTTTCATTTTCGATGGATAAAAAGTCCGACTTCGTTTTGATGAATAACTTATTATTCATACGAACGACCCGTCCGAAATCCTGATTTTGTAACAGGACCATCTCGTGTTCTTGCAACGATGCCGCGGATACTTCAAAAGGGAATGTAAAAAGTTGGTAATTTTTGAGACAGTGAATCTCTTTTGAGTTCGGAGTGGGTTCGCGAATCGTGCATATCTTGTTCGACTTCATAGACGGTTTGTAATAACGCGCAAACGCTTCAATTGCAGAATATCCGTAGATCGGTTTGAGATTCTTGTCGATCAAGAATGGTCGAAAGAGTGACTTTGTGAAGTATCGCATGACTGTACGTAAGTTGTCCTGATCTCTTTTTCCGAATCGGAGAAGCAACGATTCCTTATCCACATATTCATGCGATGTCTTGTAAAAATGTTTCGTAACCATATATTCATAGATTTGAAATGTCGGTTGCAATTTGAAAAATTGAACAATCACATGAGGTTTCGTAACATCCACAAAACAGTTTCGAAGAATCTGCTTTTCGGCGAATTCGAAGTCTAACTTTTTCATTTCTGCAAAAAAGTATTGTTGAGCGTTCCCAACAAAATCACTTTCGTGAATAAGACTGGATGTCAATTCTTCAAACGCGTCTAATTTTTTCTGAGAGATGAGTTGAAATGCCTTGCCGGTATATTCCGTCTGATTCGCACGTTCACGTGTTACAATCTTGGAAATGTCAAAACGAACTTGTAAAATCTTGTCTGACATTGTGTGAATCACAATATCCGCAGTGTCATCATCATACATCTTTCGAATTGTCACGTCCACTCGGTAAAATGAAAGCTCTTCACATGTTGACATGAATTTCTTTGCGAGATCCCGCGCGGCGCGTTCGGGTCGAGTCGATTGAACCGTTTCTGTCAGAGATGTCACGAATGGATATGCATTTACAGTTTTCTGGTATTCCTTAAACTCGTTTGCAACATTTACAACAAGTTTTGCATCCATGTACGGTGAACATACAGGGGACTCTTTGGGATCGAATGACACGATTCGAGATTGAAAGTAATAATTGTTTCGACGGAATCGCATCTTCTTTTTTTTGTCTTTTCGTTTGAATATTCTTTTAAATACTTATTTCACGATTTTCGTTTTTTCTAATACTTCGTACGATTTCGTTTTTTATTTTTAAAAGAACTCAAAAGAAAGAGAGAAATGAGTGTCCAGTTGTTACAAACAAATTCCTTTTTCATTCCATACAACACGTTTTTAGACACTTCTTCGGTACAGCATCGCATATGTCGAAGTCGGTTTGTGTTGTCCAACTTTGAAACTTTTATCCGCAACCGAACAGTGCGCGTCGGAGTTCAAAATCCATGTGTCACGGGAGACAGGATTTCGAATCGCACAGGTGTAATGTCCGGAATTGAATGACCACCCTTCGTGATAGGCCATTACTTCTAAAGCGTACGAAATACTGCCTTGTGAACGAACGTCCGTGATCTCCACAAATTCGTTCATGGGAGCCGGACGATTGTCTTTACTCCCGTCGTCCCGATGACGAGCATGCACTTGTACAATCATACTCCGCGCGGGTTCAAAAATTCGGGTCTCGTACTCACGACTCCCCCGACGTTTGCAGGCATCACAATCGACTCCTTCCGCGACTCTCTTTTCAGTGACTTTCGAAATCCAAGTAAACGGGATCAATTCTCGTTGGACTATCTGATTGCACCGCAAACAAGTCCCAATCTGCTCCTGAATTCCCCATAGGATTTCCAAAGGTCCACAATGTTGCCGAATGGATTGACGGACACGGGCGTACGCAGAGTCCCGTGACCCCGCGTTCGTATATTGAATGGGAACAGGACGCGGTGTCCCGCGGAAAGACAATTGGTCCAGGATTGCATCGACACACTCGATTGCATCGCCTTGTTGGCCCGCACGGACATGAGATGCGAGAAATGGGAAATGACGAACCAATTCATCAATCGACGCAACTGCACCCATGCGCGGTTTCGTGTGTGTGCGAACTTCGTTTGCATATCTTCGAAATTCTCGAAGAACCCCGTTTGATTCTTCGAGATGATCGAAATCACTTGAAAGGATTGCATCTACGAAATCCTTGTTGTTCAAAAGAAGTTGAGCAGCCACATTGAAAAAACAAGTATTTCCACGATTCGCAAAAAATACCGGCATGTTTTTTATTTATTATCTAAAAAGGCAAATTGTAAAACAACTTATTTACGACTACCGACTGAAGTGTGATTACGTTCGATTAGAAAACGCGAACACGTTAATTACCGGATTCTTCATCGGATTCTTCTTCAGATTCTGATTCTTCGAAAGGACTCGGATCTTGTACAAGCGTGAGATTTTCAGGAACGACACCAGACCAAAGTGTTTCGGTGTTGCAATTCGAAATATCCAATGTAAAAGGATTTCTTCCGATCTTCGAAACGATTCCTTCGATCAACATTCGAGCAACATCACTCGACAGACGATTCCCCGAAAGATCGAGAGAATCACGTATGTCGAGCAAAACAAGTTTTCGTACACTCGTTTCATCTATCCAAGTTGAAGATTGACTTAGAACAAGTTGATGAATTGAAAAACGTTTTGACAGAAAGATATCGAACAGAGATTCAAACGGGAATCGTTTGTAATACATTTCAATCATTGCGAGACTCTCCATCGTTTCTGGAAGCGCTTGAATGATTCTGAAAAAGTGTTCGAACGAAAGTTGGTACGGCGATTTGAATGTCAAATGTCTGACCGGTACAACTCGAGATTCCAAGAATTCAACAAGGGAATCAAATTTCGTTCTATCCACTTTCTCGTATTCAATTCGGATATTGTCAGCTCCAGATACATTTTCGACACGGACTTCGAGTTTTTCGTTCGACAACAGTTTGCGCAATTTTCCGTACAAGAACCAATACTTCTCCGTACATTTATTAAAATCATCGAATCGTTTGATCAGATGACCTTTCACAACAACTTCCGGGCCTGACACAGATTGGAAGAGGATCGACACGAATTTTGCGAAAAAACAAGGAGGGTCGGCGTATAACGAAACATGTTGAGAAGAAAAAAAATAATCTTCAAACAAAATATACAATGCGAACATGAACACAACTAATACACAGGATCCTTCAAATTCTTGATATATGTTCGGACGTGGAATCGATTCGACTGAATATGATGAACCGAGTGCGCGTAGATACGTTGTCATCTTTGCGGCGATACCGAGATCGTCTTCTCGGACATATTGAAGACCGTTCGGGTCCATGATCCAGATTGTTTGGCGTCTCCGATCTTTAATAAGGAGATGTGCATGCCATATCATCTCTCCTGACGGAGCACGAACGGTCCACGACGCGTACGCACACAAATAAGTGTCGTCATTCACAAAGTCACGAAACATGGACTCTTCGGACACGTAAAAACGCTCTCTGTCGTTATAAAACTGTAGTCGTGCCGAAAACAGTTTGTGAAATACCCGACTCTTGCGCACGGTGTTGATTGCTTTTTGGATTTCTCTCGGAAATACTCCACAAACACCAAAGTAGTAAACGTTGTTTGAAACATCCATGTATGCTGGATATGTTACACTTTTGTTCTTGTAATAAAAGGGGATCAACTGAGACATCCAATTCGGTAAATCACACTGTTCCAACTCAAAAATATCCACCATCATGTTCGAATCGTCCACATATCTCGGCCGAAGATCGGAAGCATCAGGAAGAGCTTCCAGTGTCGCCGGTTTCTTCCCTTTTCTTTGAGTACGAATTCCTGCTGCTGATACACGGGGTGTTTGTACGGCTTTAAAGTTCCTCGGACGTGCATACATAAAGATGAAATGACATCTGTACGCGCCCGGTTTTAAAATCACTTCATACGGAGGCGGTTTGTAAGCCGATAGAACTTGTTCCGAGCTCGAAACGGTGATTCTCTCCACTTCGTGTTGAACATTCGACACGCGAATGGAAGACGTACGGGCAGGCGAAAGAAAAGACTCGGGGTCGCTCGGATCCAACAAAATCGAATGCGACGATTCGTGTTCATGTATGCCCGACAAATCGGCAAACACAGCTTCTCGCGGAACCGTACATTCAATTAAAGCACCATATTGGTGATAAATTTGATACCCTTTGACAGAACCTTCGGTTGCGTAGCGAATGGCTGACCAAGGCCATATGGACCACGATGAATAACTTGGCATTCGGAAGGTTTGCGAATCCCCCCTTTTCGTGCTGTGAAACGTTTGTGCATTCATTCGGATGCCTCGAAACAATCGTACGGTTGGTGCGTGGGATGTCGAAACAGGGATTGTAAATGTCTTTTCGATTTCGTCACGCAGTTCTTTTCGAATTCGTTTGTGAAGATTCGGATGATTCATCTTCCATTCGGATAATTCCCTTGACTCGTTTCCAAAACGGAGAGACAGCCCTGCAAAAAACTTATCTGCCTTTCTACTTCTCTTCTGTGAGAAGTCTCGAAAGGAAATCATTCTTTTTACTTTCTTTTTTTAGAAATGTAATTTTAATTTTTTATTGGATCCTTGAAATAAAAAAGAAACACAGAATGATCGGTCTAATTCTTGCACTCATTATTATCCTTGTTGGTGTCGGAGTTTTTTACAAACGAAAACAATCCAACGAATCCTCAACTACAAAGTTAACACTGTCAACACAGACAACACTCGATACAAAAAAAGTTGATTTGTCTGGATTTGACCAAGTGAATGTATCGAATCAGCAGGGACAAATACCCAACGTCATGATTCCTCCTCCCCCTTCGATTCCAATGGTTACGGGCCCAGCACTTGGGTATTTCCAAATTGTTGCAAAAGGCGAAACGGGTTCTGAACAAATGTCGATTGTAATCGATAATAATACGTACGGACCCGTTCCTTTGAAGACACAGTTTAATGCGTACTCCATCAAAACACAAAACCCAGTTGACTTGAAGAATGTATCGATTATTTTGGATTCTGGAAACATAAAAATCGGTATTGTCGAAATCAATGACTTCGTGAGCGTACGTAGCAAAATGAAATACCTCTCTGCGTCAAGTGACGCTTCGACTCAACTCAAACAAGGTCTTGCCACAGTCTCAGGCAAAATCATTTTTGAATAATTTTCATTCCCTTTAGGACGAACTTCTCTTCAACAACTTTTTACCTTTAGGACGAACTTCGTTTCAACAACTTTTCCTTTAGGACGAACTTCGTTTCAACAACTTTCGTTGTTTCTTATCAATCCAATCTGCATAAAACTCTTCGAGCTTCGGGATTGCGTAATTCCAAATCCAAGCATCGTCACGATAAATTCGGACAATGTTCATTTGATATCCAGAACCTTTGAATCCTTGAGGGATCATTTGAACAAAATCGGCACGTGGTGTGTCAAGAATGAACATATTAAACATAACTTGTGCGTAATAGTATTTGGGAATTTCTCCCCATTTCAACTTCGGATTGTTGAACGGACACTTGATTTCGACGGTGATGCAATCATCCTTCGAAACCGTTTGAACTTCTTTTGGCCATGACAAATAATCAGCCGACCCCGCAATCCAATTTAAGTTATTTTCCCGGATGCGTCCGTACTCTCCGTGCCATGGATTGTCAATCAAACGAATCAATCCCAATTCTACACCAGTGTAATCCAACGAATCGCAATAAGCATTTACTGCTGGAGTTTCGTACACCTGACCATGAATAGTTGCAACACTTCCGTTGAATGTACGAATGGTTGGATCAATGAGTTCCTCAAGATATTCAGAGGGGGATTTGTATGGGTTGTCTCCTAAGATCGTTGGGATGTTTGATGACGTAATCAAACGAGAACGCTGTTCGTACCACTCTGGTGATCTCTGAGCAGGTTGTGGAATGGATTGAAGCAATTGTACATAATTCATTTTCTTCCTTTATTTTTCTTCTTTCAAATACAACAGAGACATAACAGGATTTTTACATGGACCTTCAAATGTCTTCTTCTTCTCCGACCACTACATCTTCTTCTCCAACCACTACATCTTCAAACGTCTCTTCCGAACGAGGAAAGAAATACCCGTCGTCGTAAAGCACATCTTGGATGTCAAATGAAGGATTGACGAAATCTCTCAGCCGAGAGTCCAGTGGAAGACGAGTTCCGTGAATCTTGAGATGGACCAGGGTCGAACTCTTGAAAGTCAAAAGAGCCGACGAACCAGAACCGATGTTATTTCTCGACACATCAAGTCGAGTCAAAGACTCGTTCGTCTTCAACGACTCGAGTAGCTCCACGAACCCTTGAGCACCCAGACTACACTCTCGGATACTCAGGGATGTCAGATTCGTGTTCAGACACTTCGACAGAGCGACGATACCTCTCGAGTAGATGTACTTGTTTGACGACAAGTCGAGGTGAGTGAGACTTCCAGACTCAGCCATCGTCTCAATCCCGGTGTAGTTGATGTGGTTATGAGAAAGATCCAGGACTTCGAGCGTCGATGGAATCGGAGGAATTGATGTCAATTCACACGATCTCAGTGAGAGTGACTTGATGTGGATGAAGGGTTTGAAATCGATACATCCCGAGGAGAAATAATTCCCGTCCAACTTTAAATGAACGATTGAAGTGGGAAGCGACACTTCCTTCGTCAAATGACAAGAGGAGAGCGACAGGTGTTGGAGAGAAGTCATTCCTCCAAGCATGTTGTTGATGACGGGGATATGAGCATTCTGATCACCGTACTCGTTCGAAGTCGTGGAGGTATACGTAAATCCAGCCTCGTGTGTCACCGTTTCACTATGGATCAGGAGACATCCGGGGAATTCATCCATGGAAAAAGATTCGAGATCGAGGTTGGAGATATGTTGAGCGAAGGTTCGGATCGTGTCAAAGTTCTTGAGACCGTAAAAGAAATCATGGAATGACAGATTCTTCAGTTTGTTCATTCCTGAAATAACTTCCGTCATCCGTAAAAAAGACTCGTCGTCGAGCCGGACAGAATTCAACTTGAGTGTATGAAGGTTCGTCAACCCCATGTCGACTATGAAGCCAGAAATACGGGTAGCTTCTTTCAAACAGATTAACCCGTTTTTTGAAACTGTAAGTTCACGAACATGGTTACGGTCGATGGTGTGAGTGGGGGGTTCGTAGTTCCAGGTGATCGTAAGGGATTGGGTCGTCGATGACACGACCTCACGAGTCTTCTTGGAAGCAAGCTTGAGATTACACTTGTCCTCGTAATCCAAGTGATTCACAATCTCCGAGAAGCACGGAAGAGTGTCGAGCGAACTAGGGAAGCGCTGCATGGTGAATGATTTACTTTTCTTCTTTGCTGAGTGAGTAATGTGAGTAATTAGAAAAACCCCGGGTCAAAAGTCTGGACAGTCTAGGTCACATGGACTGTCCGGTTTCGGAATGTAGCCCTTTTGTGAGTTTCTCAAAATGGTCAACCAACTCGATCAAAAGTAAGAAGATGTTTATTTCTCACGACTTCCACAACTTCGTTGAGATTGTCAATTCTTTCGCTGACGAAACCGGAACGATGGATGTGAAGAAGAACTCGTACGCTTTCGTAGGAACGACGGACAACTCGTGTGTTTATATTGGGTCTGAGAGTCATCCCGATATGAAGAATCTGATTGACGGAGAAGATGTGATGCTCTCCGTGGGAATGTTTGATACCCCTGACTCATTCTTCCGGAAGCTGAGGAACGGTGAAGTGAGTATTTCAACTCCCGGGTGGTTTTATGTTGAGTTCGTGAAGAAGGAGAGTTCTCGTGAGAATCCGATTGTCATTATCCGTTTGTAAAAAAAATAATATGTCTTTTTAATAAAAGAACAAATGAGTGGAATGAGTGGAAATGCAGAAGGATTGTACAATTCAAACTCGGGGAACGGTATGATGACAAATGTATGGGGTCCGGCGGGGTGGGTGTTTCTTCACAGTGTTACATTTGGGTATCCCATGGATCCGGACGAATTCGATCGAAACTTTGAACAAGATGTCGGATTGACTCGTCAGAGATATCAAACATTTTTTGAAACAGCCGGTTATGTGTTTCCCTGTAGATACTGTCGCGAATCGTATCAACAATTCTTACTCGAAGACCCCGTGAGTGACAATCTGAAAAACCGCGAAACTTTGACGAAATGGTTACATCGTATTCATGAACGTGTAAATGAAAAACTTGGAAAAACAGGAATTTCATATGAAGACATGGTGACTCGGTACGAAGGGTACAGAGCGAGTTGTAATAAAGACAAGAAGGGATGTTCGGTTCCACTTGGGTTTTCAAACAAGCAGAAGACATGTGTACTTATTTACTCCGAAGTAGCGGTGACAGCAATCGTGGTCGGATTCGTCATTCTGATTTGGTTATTATGGTTAGTCTTTGGAAAGAACCGGTGATTTTTTCAGTCATAAAGGTCCCCATCGACATCAGCCGTTGACACATGAATCGACGGGACTTCTTCATAATATTGTGGTTCTTCACGAACCGGTTCCAAATTCTTTTTCTTGACTACTTTGAGATTGTGAAAATTTCGAGATAAGACCCATACTTTGTCACCAACCATTCCGTAAGTTTCACCAACAAATGGAATCAGTCGACGACGAATCAGGTACGACTTCAAGTCTTCCAAGTCTTGAAATCGTCCAATGTAGAATCCACACAAAGGACTCTCGCCTCCAATCCGAAAAGTCATGATCCCATTTGATGATTCTTTCGAATACTCATGAAGAGTCTCGTAAAACGAAAGAGCTTGATTCTCGATTTCTTCCATTGTCTTTATCTCCAAAATGTCGAAATGAATAAATATTGAATTCGGACAGTCCACACATCTTCACATACATTCACGGTGCGTAAGAAATGGTTTTCCATTATGTGAAAACATGAATGCCTTTTTCGAACAATCCCAACAGAAAAAAAAAGAAAGGAAAGATGACGTCTGAATCCAAGAGACTCTTACGTCAATATCTCGAAGATCTTGATCTCGTTGGTCACAATATCGATTCATTTGATCAAGCGATTGATGATTTGGTCTGCAACCTGAATGGAAAGAAATGGAGTCAGACATCCAAACTGAACCCAGAAAGTAAAACTGCCGAAACGGTTTACAACATTCGTCTCGATGGATTTCGTTTGTTGAATCCAACTATTTATAACGAGAAAACCGCCCGCGACGAGAAAGTCATGCCACGCCGTTGCATTGAAGGTAACATTACCTACGCGGGAAAGTTTGTTGCGACGGTTCATGCTTCGATCGAAAACTTTCCAAACAATCCGAGTGCCGCTGGCGTTCGGACGACGGAAGTTCTCGATCCTCAAGAAGTGGAGCTCATGAGTATCCCCATCCCCATTGGCTCTCGTTTTTGCAACGCACGAGACCACGCGCTTCATCCCGACGTTTTTCCGAATCGTGGTGCGTTTATCGTAAATGGACAACGGAAGAATGCGATTTCGTTTGTGACAGCGGCAATGAACGTCCCTGTTATGACATATGATCCGGTGGAAGGTTATATGTACGAAATTCGTTCGCATTCGTGCCCATGGAATGAAAAGGTGATCACCGCAACCGTGTACTCCAACGTTGTGTGGATGAAAGGTGGTGTTGTTCTATTTTCTTCACGCACGTTCCGTCAAGTGAACAAGGGCACGAATGCCGTGACTCTTGTGAACGTTCTTGCGAATCTCGGATTATCTACGCAGGAAGAAATAGCCGCTGCACTTCTTGGTCCGGAGCCGGACGAGGAACTGCGCGAAGCACTGGCGTTGACCATGACAAATACCGACGACTTTCCTGCGCTTCTTGAAAACCCGCGTGCTTTATTCGGCGTTCCACCCGCATCCATGATTTCACACCTCGGTCGTCGTCCGACGGGCGCGAGTGGACCTCCTCATCTTGGAACAGACGCTCACGCCGATTGGGCACAGTCTATCCTCGATCGTGAGATTCTACCTCATTGTGGCGACAACAATGCTGCGAAGATTTTGATTCTTTGCAGAATGGCTCGTCGGATCGCTTTATCGACATTCCAGCGCTCGCGTGGCAAGGAACCCAAGATTGACAATCGCGATGACATATCGAACAAGTACGTCAAAGGATACGGTGACTTGATTACCGAGCTTGTTCTGGAGGGCATGAAAACCATTCGCGACAATGTTTGGAAAGGAATCCGTAAGTCGGAAGGCAACAATCATGCTCCTCTGACCAAGGCAACACTCAATGTTGGCACATTGTCATGGTACGACAAGGATGCCATGAAAACCATTGGAAATGGTCAAATGAAACGCCCGATGACCCGCGGAAAGACTTCCTTTGTTGCATCGAAAGCGCCGAAGCGGACGGTGACACAATCGTACGGTCAGATCAACATATCGGCGGACATTGCGAGTCTTCGGAATATGAAGAAGACGCTTCCTCCTCAATCGAAGCAACTGGATCCCCGAACGATTCAAGAGAGTCAGCTCATGTATCAGTGTCCTACTGCAACCCGCGAAGGCCAGGAGGTCGGTTTGGATGACGAAATGGCGTTGATGGCGACGACCACGTTGCACGGTATCGTCGAAACGGTGATCTCTGTGATCTCTCAGTTTGGCGAAGACCGTACTCGTCCGTTGGAACCTCTTCTGGCACCGGATGATTTCATCATTTGCATCAACGGGGCCCCTTATCGGCTCGTCAAGTTTGATGACGCTGCGGAATTTATCGACTTTCTCCGAGACGCCCGCCGATCGGGTCATATTGAGCCGTTTACCAGCATTGCCGTCGGTGCCCCGTTTGAATCTGGGTCGGATGTTCAAGAAATCCACATTCGTCTGAACGCTGGACGGTTATCGGCTGTGTTGATGATTCTTGACGACTCCGGAACACCGTTGTACCGACGTCGTGACGCACTCGTTCGTGAACTGGAGTCGCTCGTTCCCACGACACCCGACGAGATCGAGTCGGTGCGTTCGTTAAAAGAAGCTCCTTTCTGGGATTATGTCCTACCACGAACGGTATTTTTTCGTGGAAAGATTTATGAACTTCCTGCCGCAGCCGAATGGATCGACCCATTCGAACGCCGAAATGTGTTCATCGCTGAAAATCCCGATCAGATCACTCCGATGCACACGCATATGATGATCCATCCGACGCTCATTCTTGGTTCGAGTGCTGCCGAGGTTCCTTTCCCGGACCATAATCAATCGCCGCGTAACTCGTACCAATGTGGTATGGGAAAACAAGCGATCGCCGGACGGCGACTCACACGGATTATCTCGACAAACGTTCCCGGAGAGCTTTTGTATCCCCAGAAGCCCTTGGTGTCGACGGAGTTTTCAAAGGTGCTTCATGAGAAGCATCCTTGTCCGACGGGTGCGAATGCGGTCGTCGCGATCATGCCCCAGTTGTACAACCAGGAGGACGCCGTCATTATCAGTCGCCGTGCGATTGATTTCGGCATGTTTGTATCGACACATTACATTGTCGAGTCCGATAAGGCAAAGAACACGGACGGTGTTCAGAGCGACGCACAGGCAGAGCGATTTGCATTTCCGGACCCGGCGACGGTGTGTCAGGGATTCCCGTCGGGAATGTCGTTCGACAATATCGATAGTCGCGGAATCGTCGTTCCGGGTACGTGCGTGGTCGACGGTGATCCACTCATTTGCAAACTCCGCAAGTTTCAGTCGTCGCATCACGAATGCTTCCTGAACAAGCGCGGACTCAAGTGCCAGTGCACATATGCCATGGTGGTGACGCAATACCGTGGTAATGACGTCGGAATCGTGGATGACGTTCAGGTGACGCATGATGCACAGGGAGATATGATTGTGAATGTCGTGGTTCGGTATTACCGCGCTCCCGAGGTCGGAGACAAGTTGGCTTCTCGTCACGGACAAAAGGGTGTCATCGGATTGATTGTTCCGCCCGAAGATCTTCCGTTCTCCATGGAGGATGGCATGTCCCCGGATATCATCATCAACCCGCATGCAATCCCTTCACGTATGACCGTCGCACACTTACTGGAGACCTTTGCCGGAGCATGGACCTGTGTGAAAGGTGACGAAATCGACGCGACCCCATTCGGAGAAGACTCGCGTGAACGCTGGACGGCATATAACCTCGCGAAGGCATTCAAGGCTCATGGCATGTCAGAATACTGTGAGAAGACATACGCCTGTGGAAAGACGGGGGAGATGATGGAAGGAACCGTATTTACGGGTCCGATTTTCTATCAACGCTTAAAGCAGCACGTCTCTGACAAGGTGCATTCCCGAAATCGCGGTCCGATTGTCACGAACACACGTCAACCCGTGGGTGGCCGTTCGTCAAACGGAGGAAAACGTCTCGGTGGAATGGAGTTGAACTGTTTATCAGAAGAACACCAGATTCTCACGGATCGTGGGTTTATGTTCCTTCATGAGATCGAGTCTGTCCCGCTTGACAGTCTGCTGTTTGCAAGCATGACAGAGGATGAGCGCCTCGTGTACGAACCGGCGTATGAGCTGATTGTAAACGAGTCTTCCACTAGGTTGATGTATGAGTTTACACATCCTGCCGAACAGAGTTGCTGGGGCCCTGAAAGCGACTCGTACGGACGTAGAGATTACCCAACGGATGGCACTCGTGTACTGAGCAATCACGTCTCCTTCGTGGTTACAGGTGGACATGATATATTCTGTACACTCGGACGGCGCACGAAGGCTCAGATCCATTGGAAGCCTGGAGGCTATGAAAAGATCAAGGCGGAGGAATTGTTCACAATCGGCGATAGTCCATTGAAGGAAATGAAGTTCATGGGACAAATTAGCGGCGGTCTGGCTGTGACTAACAATCTACCCGCTGAAATCATTGAGAGATTAAGTCTGACGACACCTGAAAAAGTATCGGCGTTCTGCGAATTGTACGGGTTCTTCCTAGGCGACGGTACTCTTACATTCCGTGCGTACACTGGTTACGATGCAGTAAGCTTCCATATTGTGAAGCGTCACGACGTCGATTGGATGTCAACTCTCTTGAGCACGCTAGGATTGGTACGTGGAACTGACTTCAACCAGTCCCGTACTGAGAGTATGTGCTGCTTTTTCATCACCAATCCTTCGTGGGTTGACGTGTTCTTCAGAGAGTACCGACATAACTTTGCATCTGGAGACCCTCGTTTGGTTAGACCAACAACTGTTGATGGCCGTTCGAAAGGAGCTGGTGCACGTATGCGAGAACTGGCAGATGAATTGCCTCTACCTTCATTTGATAAAGAGTTTGCCAGCGTATCATCATCGAAATCATCGTTTATGCAACCAGAAGCAGTCAAATCCGCGAAGTGGTTTGCGTTTTGGTCCTGGGAGCTCAACAAGGATCTGATGCGTCATATCCTAGCGGGTTTGCGCCGTGCGGACGGATGCGAAAAAGCCGGACACAACATTATCTACACATCATCCGTGCGATTCCGTGACGAGCTTGTCAGGTTCTGTCTACACGCCGGGTACTCTGCTCGTTTTTCAAGTATGTACAGAGAATCTGATTCTCGTGGAATCGGGAAAAACGGAAAAGAGATTATCGCAAGGCACGATTCCTGGGCTGTCTCTTACCCCGACCATGGTCACTTCGCGAATCCCATCTTGTCACGTGAGGATATCAAAGAGATCCCGTATACCGGTCGTACGTGGTGCGTGAGTTTACCCCACACCCTTATCATCACACGACGTGCATATGCGTCGGAGAACCGTGTCCTAAAAGCATCGATGCCAATCGTCATGGGCAATTGTTTAACGTCGCATGGAGCGAGTATGACGGTGGTCGAACGGTTCATGCATTCATCGGATCCGTACAACATTTATGTTTGCACAGAGTGCAACAATCCGTGCATCGGAAATGCGGACGAAGCCCGTTTGGTATATAGGTGCGATTATTGCGGTCACACAGATCCTTCGAAGATGACAATTGTGAAGATGACGTATGCTGGAAAGCTACTCATTCAACAAATCCAAGCGATGAACATTGGTGTTGAAATTGTTACAAAGTGAGTGAGTTAGTTAGTTATTGGCTGCTGTGATTTGATTTTTGTTTCAATCCAATTTGTGTATAAGAAAAAAAATAAAAGTAGTAGAGTTTCGTGAGTTAGTCGTTAGTTAGTAGGCTTTTGTGGTTTATCATTTATTTATTCGACTGTGAGTTCATTCACACGATTCGAAAGCTCAGTCAAACGAGTCTCCAGCGTGGCAATGCGCTGCAGAAGAGCGGTATTCTGATCACGCATCGTGCGCATCTGAGTTACCAAATCATCCACAGTCGAAAACACCTCCATCGCCTCACCACCCTCGATCCGTGTGATCGTCTGGGCATACATATCATTTACACTCGACTTGGAAGCCTTGATGTTGTTGAAGGTAACGTCCTTGTAAGCTGTCGGGGCCTGGATGCGCAACATTTCTCAAAATCAAAAATTATGAATTGTTTTTATTGAAATGAAAAAATACAATCGATCTTAAATTTTCAACGCATTCAAAAAAAATATTTTTTAAAAGAAATCTCTCAATAAATCTCTAACGGCGTCCGCTCAAAATCGTCGGCTTACGTTTCGGCTTCGGAATCACAATCTCCGGCTGAGACACACGCGCCTCCTCCACAACCGCCGTAAAAATAACTTCACGACGATCCTCATCCATATCCGCCAAGATCTGAACAACCGCATCCAACATCATTCCCTGTTTCAAATTCGAAATCGGAGTTTCCTCTTCTTCCGATCCCTCGAAAAACAACGAACGATTCTCAGATTCCAAATCAATCTCAAAACGAATCATCACGTTGCCATTCGAACGCGAGGACACAAACGATTTCGATGTCAACACACTCGAATCCTCTGATGAATCCCGCTCTGTAAAACTAGGAGCCGCATTGATAATATCTAACAACTTCTCCTCCACCTGCATCAACGGAATCAAGTAGCGCATATCCAAACGACCCAAAAGAACACCGTATGAACCTGTCACGTGCACACTCTCAATCGAAATGTCCTTGCAACGCAAATGGAGCGCATAACGGCGCTCACTGTTCGCGTTGTTGATAAAACGCTCATCGGCATGATCATACACGATAAAACGCATCGAACTCAAAAAGTTCGGATCGGTCACATCCACAAATGACGGAACGACTTCTTCAATTACTTCGGGAAGTGCCACAGTCGAATTCTTCGCACGGTTTGATGACATTTTTTTTGTTATTTTTATATTCAACGCGCTTGAATCAAAAAATAAAAGATGAAACGCAAAATTTGTGTTTCATTGCTTTATAAAAAAAACGAATGCCACTTGCAGAAAAATTCGATTGTGGTCTCATCAATGACGACCCAGCAGCATACGTTCCTGGTGCGAAGAAATCTTGGGATGCCGAAGAAGATGAAGGATTTGAAACAGTTACCATCCGTCCCGGACTGACTTCCAAAATCTACAGCTCACTCACACAAGAAGAAAAAAACAAAAACATTCAACTCTTGAGAGAACTTTACAATATGCTTGATCACATCTACGACCGAACAAACCATTTTCTGACATCCGTTTCAGATGCACAACTTCGTGCGTGTATCGAAGCGTATCGTCAGGATGACCACAAACGGTACCCTGAAAACCCACATGTACCCATCAGTACTCAATTCGTTCGTGATGGATTTATGCTCTTTCTTTCCACAAAACACACACTCCAACAATTGATTCCAACAGAAAGACATTTCCAAGCCGTCAATAAACCAAGAAACCTCAAACGAGACCCAAATGCAAACTTTCAAGGACAAGACCAACGTCTTCGCGCTTACCACCGTCACATCGTCATCCGCCTCCCCGGTCCAAATGATAATTACACGAAGTGCCTACTCATCCACGAACTCGCACATACACCCCCCAATCACGTCTGCTTTCGGGAAGATGATCATAAAGAAGACTTTCGAATTTTCCAATGGTTTTTTTTAAACATGGCTCAGTACGGCGGGTTTATCACACAAAAAGTATATGTCTAAATTTATAAAAAAATGAAAAGAGGGTTTGAAAGAAACAATAACAACAACCGTGACCCCACGACGGACGAATCTGTTACAAGAGATGATGCGAATCTCGCGGAAGCCAGATGTGTTTCATATGGCATTTTGCACGATTACCCGGCGATTTTGAATATTGACTCAGATGTAACAGAAGATTCCGACAAACTTTGGATGTACTTACCGAGACGAACATCCAAACGTTCCATTGTTGCAGCAGCATCTTCATTCACAGAAAAACAATTTCGGGTCGCTCGATTCTTGGTCGTTCGATGTACGTGGAAATACATTCATTCTTCTTATGACATCGCGTGGAATTTGAGCGAATCCGTGTTTTACATTCTTCCACCGGGGACATTTGCATGTCTCGAAATTGTCAAAATAAAATCTGTTGAAGAAAATGAAAAAGCAAAACAACTCTTTCAATCCTTGCGACCTCCGTTTGCTTTTTAAAAAAATGGAAAGTGAAATTCAAGAAAGGACAAAAACGCAAAAAGTGATGCTTTTCATCGCAGACATCATCAAATACATACACTACATTCTTGTTTTTTATGTACTGACAGGATTCATATACACACCAATTTATCTTTTAAAGTTTTATTGTTTAATGATCATTTTCGTTTTTCTCGATTGGAATGATTACGATGGACAATGTGTTCTTACAAGTTATGAACATTACTTTCGTTACAACCAATGGGATTTTCGTTCTGCAAGTGATTCCGACGATGCGCCCGAATTCTTTCGGCCACTCGTGAATGGATTATTCGGAACAAATATTGACAAACCAACAGCGCGAAGAATCAATTACTTTTCGTTCGCATTCTGTTTACTACTCGGATTCCTGAGATTGACGCATCATCACAAAATTTAAAAAAAATATATTCACACATAATAAAATCAAAAATGGTAACATTTGTAAAAGACCGAAATGGTTCCGGTCTCTTCTACAACCCGGAAGAGAACACAAAGTCATATGGGATGGAACAGGGACAAATTGTTGAAATTACAATACCCTTCACAATGTATATCCGTTTTCACACAGCCGGTGCGACGGCAATCAAACTTACCTCACTCAATCGTACAGAGTTTATGGCTCCTGCAAAATCGTTTGCCGACATTTCGAAACGCATGCGATTGGGGGTAGATGACAGTAAGATGCACTTTGAATTTGAAGACGGCTCAAACACAAAGGTGAAGTACATTTTTGTGAATATGAATCAAATCAAAGACGCCGACAATGTCAAAGAATTAATGATGCAATTACGTTATTACTTTTTAAACAATCAGGATATCGAACAGGCTTATAAAGAAGTTCTGGGGACCTTTGATAACGTGAGTAAAATTCAAACGGATAAAGATGTCAAAGATAAATGGTCAAATATGATGTACAGCCCGAAGTTTCGTTTGAAGTTCGACACGCCTGATGACAAAACTGCAAAGTTAGACACTGCTCGGCAAATGATTCTAGACTCGTACGATCCGAAAGAGATCCCCGAGAATCCCGTTCTTCCTCCTTTTCCTCTCAAGAAAAGTTCAAATAAGATGACGATGGGGCTGATTCTTGTTTTGCTAATTGCTGCCGTCGCCGTTGCATATTTATTAAAGAAAGAAAAGAAGTCGAAGAAGAATCGTATTCAGACTGAGCAGTTCGGAAGGTATAATCGTAGTTATCACAGATATTATTAATGCGTTGACAGTGCAGTAGGAGTTGATACATTTGTAGCAACCGCCACTTCTAAAGGAGGCTGACGTAAATCAATCGTTCTCATGGTTCGGTGTAACGCCGCATCTACAATCGCTTGAACACCTTCCTGCTGATTACGACCCCGGAATGTATATTCCGGCTGAGGCGGAGACAATAGGATATTCGGACGTAATTCATTTTCAAAGGTCGAAATCTTAGGCTCACATGTGTTTGTCTGATTTTCGTTTGTTACAATAGAATCCATTTTTCTTTTTTTTTAGTTTATAATACTTCGTACGATTTTTGAAAAAGCGAATTTGTTTACTTATTTTCTTTCGTGAAATTATAAAAAAGCAGAAAAAAACAAAATGTCTGACTTGGAAGAGACGTTCGCTTTTCCAACTCCGGCTGAAGACGCTTATCCTTCGAACACTTATACAATCACCGCTCCGGAAGACCCCGTCTTCTTTGCATCTCAACAAATCGAACCTGTCACACCTGCACCCGAAGACCCCACTGTCGGCGGTCTCGTGTTTTATCAAACGGACATCATTCCCGTCCCACTCGATGAACGCGAAGGTCTCGATGATCTCTTCATTCCTACTGACACCAACGGTAATTACGTACCTCCGACTGCAAGTGTGACTTCTCTCTTCCCGACAAATGTTCCGTACGAAGGTGGTGTCGTTTGCACGATCACTGGTTCGAATTTAAACCTCGCTGCCTACGTCCGTATCAACGCAAGGGACCTTGTCTTTACTTATGTCGACAACAACACAATCACCTTCGTGTCTAGTCTCACTCCCGACAACACTGCCGGAACCAAACAAATCGATGTGTACGACTCCTACAACGCTCTCATCGGATCGTTAAGTATAACGTACGACCCTCAGATCGCGACGTTCGGGTTAACTTCGGCAACTTCGAGCAGCGGATCCACACTCGGAAGCCAAACGTTCACCATCTACGGTTCCGCGCTGTATTACATTCAGAGTGTCAAAGTCTGCAACCAACCCGTTCTAGAATACAGACAAATCGATTTTAACACTCTCGAAGTCGTCACCGCACCGGGTGAGTTCACAGGTATCGCTGGAAACATTGAAGTCACAAACTTCGACGGAGTTACCGCTGTTCTCCCGAATAGTTATACGTACACGTACCCCGCACCTTTCATTCTCGGAATCGACAACGATCGTGGAGACGTCTCCGGAGACACTCAAGTTACCATCGCTGGTGCTTACTTCAACGGTGTGACATCCGTCACCATCGGAGGCCTTCCTGTGAATTTCTTTATGGTCACAAACTCGACACAAATCATCGTCCTGACAGCTCCCGGTACATACTCGGGACTCGCACTCGATTTAACTGTCAGCTCCCCGACCGGATCGAATACACTCCCAGAAGCTTTCCGATACACCACAACACTCCCCGTGCCTTCTGTCGTGTCCGTGTCGCCTCCGAAAGGACTTGTTACGGGCGGTACCGCTGTCACTGTCACCGGTACGAACTTCAATACGGCAACTGCGGTGACGCTCGGTGGAAACCCCGTCGGGTTTACTGTGGTGTCTGATACGAAGATCACATTCCTTACCCCCGTTGGGGTTTACTCCGGGAACGGATTGCCTGTAACTGTGTCGAACCCGGACGGATCCGGGAGCAAAAACAATTGCTTCACATACATTTACGATACACCGACCGTAACATCGACGACACTCACGTCCGACCTAGTTTCCGGCGGTACAAACGGAACGATCTTCGGAACAAACTTTTATTTAGTCAGCTCTGTCACTCTCGCGGGTGTTCCAGTCGCTTCCTTTACCGTCGTGTCTCCCACACAAATCGATTACGTTACCGGTGTTTCTCCGAATGACTTCACAAACGGAGACATACAGGTCGTTGCTCAATTCGGAATCGGTGTTCTTTCGAGTGTCTTTACGTACACCTACCCGGTTGTATCTATCTCTTCCCTCTCCGTAAATGCCGGATTCGCATCAGGAGGAGCCACAGTTGTTATCTATGGTACGGGTTTCACACTTGTTACGAATGTATTGGTTGCTGGAGTTGCTGCTGCGTCGTTTACCGTGGATAGTCTGACACAGATCACGCTTGTGACTGCATCAAACAGTTTCCCGACGGGCCTTCCTGGAGACGTCAAAGTCCAGACGGTATTCAGTGAAGCAACTCTGCCGAACTCGTTCACATACTTCCCGACGATGACTCTCACGAGCTCCAGTATTTCAACCGGTGTGACCACAGGCGGGGAAGTCGGATTCTTGTACGGTGCAAACTTCGCGAACATCTCGACAATTCTTCTCGTGGGCACGGCAGTCGCGAGTTTTACAATCGTCAATAGCAACACGATCCAGTTCACGACCGGATCCACCAATGCTTACGGAACACTGGGAACGATTACAATCATTACGGCATTCGGAGAATCCGTCACACTCGCCAATGCATTCTTGTACTACCCAGCTCTTTCGATTGCATACATGTCTCCGGCGACTGGTTTGAACACGGGCGGTGAAGTCTGCACCATCCACGGAACGGGATTTTACGATGTCCAAAGCGTCACAATCGGTGGGGTGGCTGCATCCTTTGCAGTTCAAAGTGTGTCACACATCCAGGTCACAACACCCGCGTCTGTCACCCTCGGAAACGTGAACGTCGTTGTCACAACCTCGAATGGTTCCGAAACGCTCACAAACGGTTTCCTATATTACCCGAATATGGTCGTGTCTTCGTTAGATGTATCGAACGGTTCTGCGAGTGGTGGTACGACCGTCGTGATCACTGGTTCCGGATTTTATTCTGTGAATTCGGTCACATTCAATGGGGTCGCAGTGACTTCGTTCGTTGTCAACAGTTTGACACAAATCACCTGTGTCACTGCATCGAAGTCTCTTACAGACGGTGACGTCGGAAACGTCGTTGTGACATCTCCATACGACTCTGCGACTCTTTCAAATGCATGGACGTACTGGCCGAATATGTCTGTGATCCTCCTGGACCAAAACAATGGTATCAACACCGGTGGAACTACCGTCGTGATTGCAGGTGCAGGCTTTTATTCTGTTGGATCTGTCACATTCAATGGTGTATCAGTCGCCTCCTTTACAGTCGATAGCACATCACAGATCACCGTCGTAACTTCACCAGGTTCGAACGGTACTGGGGATGTTGTTGTGACATCTTCCTTTACATCCGCAACTAAGACGAACGCCTGGACGTACTGGCCGACGATGGCAATTACCACTCTCAGTGCATCGAACGGTATCAATTCCGGTGGTACAGTCGTCACTGTAAACGGTTCCGGGTTCTTCAATGTCACTGCTGTCTCCTTTAATGGTGTAGCAGCCACATCCTTTACGGTCAATTCGCTGAACCAACTCGTAGCCACAACGGCTGCCAAGGTTACGAATGGTGATGTCGGTAACGTTGTGGTTACTTCGACATATACGTCCGCAACGAAATCGAACGCGTGGACGTACTGGCCTCCCATGTCTGTAAGTTCGCTCGATGTGTCGAATGGTTCGACCGTGGGTGGTACAACGGTTGTCATATCGGGATCTGGATTTTATGACATTAGCTCTATTACGTTCAACGGTGTTGCAGTCGCGTCGTTCACTGTGAATAGCGTGACTCAAATTACCGTGACCACCGGAGTTGGTTCGACGAACGGAACGGGAGACGTTGTTGTTTCATCGAACTTTACTTCCGCAACCGGTACGAACCTCTGGACGTATTGGCAACCGGTGGTTGTAACAAGTCTGTCCGTCACCAACGGTTCTACCGTCGGCGGAACAACCGTGGTCATTACAGGGTCTGGCTACTTCAGCGTAACGGGTGTTACCTTTAACGGCGTGGCAGTAACTTCGTATACAGTGGATAGTCTCACACAGATTACGGTGACAACCGCATCTAAAGTTTCAAATGGTGACGTCGGGGCCGTCGTTGTCACAACGGCTTATTCAAGCGGTACGAAATCGAACGCATGGACATATTGGCCTCCCATGTCGGTAAGCTCGCTAAACGTATCGAACGGTTCTCGCGTCGGCGGAACGACAGTTGTGATTACCGGTGCGGGTTTCTATAGCGTTTCTGGAGTTACCTTCAACGGAGACGCCGTCACTTCTTTTACAGTGGATTCAGTCACACAGATTACCGTTGTCACAGGTGCAGGATCTGCCAATGGCACCGGAAATGTTGTTGTGACGTCGAACTTCACGTCCGCGACTGGTACAAACCTCTGGACATACTGGCCGGTGATGACTGTGACTTCTCTCGATGTTTCAAACGGGCCGCGTGCGGGCGGTACCACCGTTGTGATTACCGGCACGGGCTTCTTTTCTACGATCAACTCTATTACCTTTAATGGCGTAAGTGTCGCGAGCTACACCGTCGATTCTCTAACACAGATCACTGTCATCACAGGACCGAAGGTCACATCGAACGGCGACGTCGGTAATGTCGTTGTCACGTCAATTTACACAAGTGCGACTGGAACGAACCTCTGGACATATTACCCCCCTATGTCTGTAACTTCGTTGGATGTTTCGAACGGTCCGAGGGCAGGTGGAACGACTGTCGTGATTACCGGTGCGGGTTTCTATAGTGTGTCTGGAGTTACCTTCAACGGGATTGCTGTGACTTCGTACACTGTGGATAGTGTAACTCAGATAACGGTGGTTACGGGACCAAAGCTTCTTTCAACCGGAGATCTGGGCAACGTTGTCGTGACTTCTAACTTCACATCTGCAACTGGCACGAACTTGTGGACATATTATGCACCGGTGGTTGTGTCGACACTGTCCGTAACAAACGGTTCTACTGTCGGTGGCACATCTGTGGTGATTACCGGTTCGGGTTTCTACAGTGTCACTGGAGTCACCTTTAATGGTGTAGCGGTCACTTCTTACACTGTGGACAGTTTGACACAGATTACTGTCATCACAGGACCGAAGGTCACATCGAACGGCGACGTCGGGGCAGTTGTGGTAACGACAACTTACACAAGCGGTACGAAATCGAACGCATGGACATACTGGCCCCCTATGTCTGTGACTTCGCTGGATGTTTCGAACGGACCCAAGGCAGGTGGAACGACTGTGGTGATTACCGGTGCGGGTTTCTATAGCGTTTCTGGAGTTACTTTCACGGGGATTGCTGTGACTTCATACACTGTGGATAGTGTAACGCAGATAACCGTAACGACAGCAGCTGCACCGAGTGTGACTGCCCCTTCTACTGGCAACGTTGTTGTAACGAGCACATTTACCTCTGGAACCGGAACGAACCTCTGGACGTATTACTCTCCGATCGTCGTGTCGAGTTTAGACGTGGCTGTCGGGAATGTGTCGGGAGGTACGACAGTCAATGTTACCGGTACGGGTTTTTACGGCGTAAACTCCGTTACGTTCAAAGGTATCGAGGTTCTTTCGAAGACGGTCAACTCTCCAACGAGTATTACGATTGTTACGAAAGGCGACGTTATACAACTCTTAACACGGCTTGCGACAAACTTAAATTCGCCGTTTGCGGTGCAAAATTTTTCTTGCTGGGCCGGTGGGACTATCAACAAGTTTATTGTCTCAGGTACAAACGTGTATACATGCGGAGGAGACGGTGTTTCCTATACTGCAGCGCTCGCTCCGAATAATAATTTGTTGAGGTATCCTTTGTACGTACCGTCGTTGGGCAAGGTTTATGTAGTTGGTAATGGTAACTTCTCGGATCGATTTATCGAGTCGAGTGATGGAATCACTTGGACGTCTCCCGGTGTTTTACCAATCAACAATAACTGGAACTGGATGGCATATTCGCCCACGTTAGACATGTTTGTAGTTGTGGCTCGTGCAGTTATCGCAACACCTCTGGCAGTATCGACCGACCGAGGTGCAACATGGACGTTGCGTGGAACTGGTACGGCTCGTTCATTCGGAACTGTGACATGGTGTTCGGGTTTCGGCAAATTCGTCGCAAACGGTTTTACAACTCAGAGTCAAGGCATTATCGCGTATTCATCTGATGGAATCACATGGACAGAAGTGGATTTGTCCACACAACTGACCGGAGACGTACAATTGGCACAGTCCGCTGCTTATTCCGAAGACACCAATACACTTTTGGTATGTGGTGTAACATACACATTCACGACAACCGACGGTATGAACTGGTCTCGTTCACCCTTGACAATAAACGCAGTACAACCCCATTGGGTGTCGTCGCTTGGAGTTTTTGTTGCACACACGGACACCGACCAATTCAGCTATTCTGCGGATGGTCTCAATTGGAATACAATTACGTCTACTGATTCGTCAGGAGTAGCAAAATACGGTCTTGCCTGGTCGGCGGAGTACGACTCATTCTTTGTTTCGCCGACGGCAGCAATGAACGGTTTGTACACTTTTACAAACCCCGAAAACGCAACGGGGAGTGTCGTTGTCACGAGTACGTATACGTCCGGTACCAAATCGAATTGTTTCACGTTCTCACCTAAGATCGCAATCGGTGACGTTGACATTGGATATGGACCAACGGTGGGTGGTACGACTGTCAAGATTTATGGTCGCGGATTCCGGGACGTATCGTCTGTGACCCTGAAAGGAGTCGCTGCAGCAAGCTTTACGGTCAGTACCGACGGCACTGTAATCACCGCTGTCACTGCTGCTGGTACGGCGGGCACGGGAGACATTGTTGTAAGTTCTACGTACAGAACAAGTACATTCACAAACGGGTGGTCGTACAAGAACGTATCAACCCCGACGTACATTTACGGTTCTTTGAGTTCCGGTGCCAAGTCGAACCTCATCGTGGCGCTAAACATGCGCCCTGTCTTGTCGACATACTCTGGCCCGCTCTTCCGCGTCATTCGAAGTTCCGATCGTGCCATTACAGATGTGTACGGCACTTCCGGGTCTTCGTCGTCATGGTTTACCAAAAACGGTATTGACTTATCCACATGGAAAAGCACGAGTACTCTTTACGTCGTTCGTTGGTTCGACCAATCGGGTTCCACACTGAGCACGGACACTGCCGTTCCGAAACCTCCCGGGTCCGGTGGTGTGTTTGCGTACATGTATTCTGCCGATAAGATGCCCGTACTCGACACAACGGCGAATTGTATCGACTTCAACGCGGCGAATCGGTACATGCAAATGGCGAACAGCACCACAGCAGCGGTAACTTCTCCGTATACAATGACAATCCGTCACGGCACGGTTGGAAATGCGACAAATGGTAGCGAATTCTTTAACATCGGAACAAATTCGAACACGCCCCCGGGAAGTGGAAACTACTTCCGTCGTAGTGGAAACAATTACATCAATACTTGGCCAGGCAACGGGTCGTTGACGCTTTCGAACAAGTATGCTGCCAACCAAGTTGTTTCGCTTACGTATGATTTGACGTCGCGTCGCGGCTTTGTGCAGAGCTCATTGGTGTCTTCGCTTGCAAGTGTACTGGCAGGTACATCGTTGTCTGTGACCATCGGTGGACGTGGTAACAATACCACAATCGACTCGCTCGCACAGTTCTTCTCGTTCAACGCAACAACGTCTGTGTATGCAGATTCGGACCGTCTCATCCTCGAAGAAAATACAGATACTCCGGTAGTGGCTTCCACCAGTGTTTCCAATGGCGTGACAACGGGTGGTACAACCGTTGTACTTACTGGTACTGGCTTCCTGGGCGTCACGAACATTTCGTTCAATGGTGTCAATGCATCTTCTTTCACGATTGATTCGTCAACTCAGATCACTGCTGTCACAGGAGCTGCTGTCTCAACGGGTGTGGGTGACATCGTATTGACAAAGGCAACCGGAAATGGCACGGCGACAAATGCATGGACATATTGGCCGCCTATGTCTGTAAGCTCACTAAACGTATCGAACGGCTCTCGCGTCGGCGGAACGACAGTTGTGATTACCGGCGCGGGGTTCTATAGTGTGTCGGGAGTTACCTTTAACGGAGATGCCGTAAGTTCTTTTACTGTTGATAGCGTCACACAGATCACGGTCGTGACAGGTGCGGGCAGTGCAAATGGTACAGGAAACGTGGTGGTCACCTCGAACTTCACCAGCGCAACTGGCACGAATCTCTGGACATACTGGCCGGTGATGTCCGTAACTTCTCTCGATGTTACACAAGGATCTTTCGTGGGTGGTACGACGGTGAATCTCACCGGTACAGGTTTCTGGAACGTAAGCGGGATTACCGTCAAAGGTGTCTCCGTACGAAGTTTTACGGTCAATTCGGAAACCAGTGCGACGATTGTCACGGACTCAAATATGGTGGATCTCATGAACACCTGGACGACTGCAAATATTCAGAATATTTTTTCGAGCTACTTCTGGGGACCGTTGGAGTACTCTTCCGCCTCGGGTGAAGCAATCTTCCCAACCTCGACCAGTACGGCGACGGTTACAACTGCACGAATTTGCCGAAGTGACACGACTCGTTCAACGATGAACACGACGGAGAACAACCGTTGGGGGCATGTCATTTATGTCCCCCAAATCAGCAAATATGTCGCGGTCTCGTTCCAAGCCAGTACGTCAAACTATGTTGCGACGTCGGCGGACGGGATCACATGGACTCCGAAGGCGGGCCAAGCGGGTACATGGATACAGGTGGTGTACGCGCCTTCGTTGAACATGTTGGTCGCTATTTCAAACGCTTCGGCTAGTACACAGGCGGTGATGACATCCACCGACGGAGGTGACACATGGACTCTCCAAACAACTCCAACGATCGCGGGTTCGAGCTGGAGAAGCATCACATGGTCTCCTACTTTGTCGACGTTTTTGGCCGTTGGAAATAATGGGAACTTTTCTTCGGCCGGTATTGGTATTGCAATGACGTCCACAAATGGAACCACATGGACGCAGATTAACTGGGATACTGTCGTGCCGAAAATCACCGGACGTGGTTCGCAAGCATTCTCGGTCGACTGGTCAGAAGATCTTCAACTCTTCTGCGTTATCGGAAACGTATCGAGCTATTCAAGTCCCGATGCTGTTACTTGGTTACGTGGAGATGTGACACCCTACGACATGTCGAGTAATTATGTCAAATACGTATCAGATATCAAACGATTCGTTTGCAATCAGACATCAACCACAACGGACCTCACCAAGATTCGTTGGTCGAGCGACGGTATCAACTGGACGGCAGGAAGTATTACCTCCGATCAAATCACCGGCTGGACGTACATGCCCAATCGCAAAACGTTCGTCGTGAAAAACAATCAAGGGTTGTTGTACCGCGTTGCACAACCCGCGGTTGCGACCGGAAACGTTGTAGTGACGAGTGCGTACACTTCTGCTACGAAATCAAACGGGTTCTCCTATGTACCAGAAGTGTTCATCGAGGGAGTCCAAACGGCGTACGGTTCTACCACGGGAGGTTCGAGCGTGATTATCGAAGGCGGTGGATTTACGAGTGTAACTGCTGTGACTATCGGTGGGACTGCGGTTACATCGTATACGGTAGATTCCACGAAACAAATTACGGCTGTCGTTCCAGCTGGAACTCTGGGTGCGAAGAACATTGTCGTTACGACGTCGTTTGGGTCCGCGACACTCACAAACGGTTTCCGTTACATTGCCGTACCGACACCAGTACAGTATACACTTGATAATGTAAGTGTCACGTCGATTCAGTACGCCTTCGCGAATCGTTTGATCTCGAGCACATATACGGGCCCGATATTTATTGTGCGAAAGTCGACGGATAACAAATGGACACGCGTATACGATCAGCTTATTACGGACTCGGGTGAAACTCTGACGACTTGGCTTGGAGGCGCAACAGCGTTTGTCATCCACTGGTACGACCAATCCGGTCTTGGTCAGAATGCGTATACATATATTTTGCCCAACCAACCTTCGTTAAATGCTTCGACGGGCCTTGTCGATATGACAGACGCCACGAACACACAATTCCTTACGATCAACGCTGGAAGCGCAAGTGGAAACACACCGTACTCGATGGTTGTTCGTCACGGAGTTACAAACGCAATAGTATTGGGTGACTACCTTTTGTTGGGTACGGCATCCGCCACCGCCCATTCGGTCATCCTCCGACGTCAAGGATCTTCGTACAGAGCCTTCTGGTATAGCACGGGGCTTACGCCATTTACATCCGACTTTGGTACATATGCAAACGGTAGTTCCATTTCGATTACGTACGATCTGACAGATTCACGTGGATATGTCAACGGTGTTTTGAAAAATACACAGCTGGCTACGTCTCCGGTATTAAATGTGGCGGCGTCTGCTTCGTATATTCAATCGAATAGCGGCAACCGAGCTCGTGCGGAATACTACTGTGCTTACGCATTCGCAAATGTGATCACGGACACTGAAAGGGTGTGGCTCGAGGCCGACGGTGTCGATCTTACCATTTCGAGCACGTCCGTCTCCAACGGCACTACGGCAGGTGGTACAACTGTTGTGATCACGGGTACGGGTTTCTACGGTGTCGATACAGTTTCATTCGCAGGCGTCAACGCTGCTTCATTTACGATCGATTCTCCCACACAAATTACCGCCGTCACGGCGTCGAATGCAGTTGGTGTTCTTGGAGACATTGTCGTGAGTTCCCCGATCGATTCCGCAACGTCCACGAACGGATGGGCGTACTACCCCCCGATGTCCTTTACATCCATCGACGTCGCATCGGGTCTAAATTCGGGTGGTACCGCGGTCGTCATTACCGGTGCGGGCTTTTACGCCGTCTCCAGTGTCACCTTCGGCGGTACGGCCGTTGCTTCCTTTACAGTTGATTCCCTTACACAGATCACAGTGTCCACGGGTGTGTCGAGTGTCACAGCTCCGACATTGGGCAACGTTGTCGTAACAAGTCCGTACACATCCACAACGGGCACGAACGTGTTCACGTACTACCCGCCCGTCGTCGTATCGAGTTTGGATGTATCGTACGGACCTGTGTCGGGCGGTACGACGGTCAACATCACCGGTTCGGGTTTCCATAATGTGAATTCGGTTACGTTCAAGAACATTGAAGTTCTTTCGAAGACCGTCAATTCCCCAACAAGCATCACGGTCGTTGTGAAAGGTGACGTCGCTCAACTCGTCGGGCGAAACTCGTGGATGGGTTCCAGTGCCCCCACTACCAACTTCATCGCAGCAAGCACGTTCCACTGCTGGGCAGGCGGGAGCATTCAAAAGTGGATCGTACCGGGTACGTATATTTATACTTCAAGTGATTCCGTCACCTTTACCGTTGCAGATGTTCCCACGCCGGGTTCGTACCGGTACGCCATGTACGTCCCGTCCCTTTCGAAGGCTTTTGTGATAGGTAACGGAAACTTTGCAGACCGGTTTATCGAATCGACGGACGGAATCACATGGACGTCACCGGGCGTTTTGCCTGTGAACCGTTCATGGAATTGGGCTGCTTACTCTCCGACATTAGATGTATTCGTCGTTGTGGAACGTGGTTCGGCGAATGTTACCCCGATCGCTGTGTCAACCGATCGTGGAGCGACATGGACCACGTACGGTACCGGAACGGCACGTTCGTTTGGAACAGTGGTTTGGTGCACCGCCATCGGTAAGTTCGTCGCGAGCGGAATCAATAATATAAGTCCGGGCATTATTGCACATTCGTCGGATGGAATCACATGGACCGAAGTGGACCTCGCGACGGTGTTCCCGTCTGTTGCGGACGTAGGTATTCGGCAAACCTGCAGTGTTTCCGAAGACCTCGGTATCGTTTGGTTCTGTTCGGCTACGAATTCGTTCACATGGGATGGCACGACCTGGCAGACGGGCACATCGAGTGTTATCAATAACCCCGTATGGGTTCCTTCGGTATACGCGTTTGTAGGTGTGGTCGACAGTACAACGTATGCGTACTCGGCAAACGGTCTCGTGTGGACAAACGTGTCGGTAAACTCTTCAGGTGCGATTGTGTACGGGTCGTTTGCGTACTCTCCGGAGCTCGACGTGTTTCTTGCGACGGGTACGGGATCGAGCTACAACTTTACGAACCCGAACATCTCGACAAACAACTCCGTCGTTGTAACAAGCACGTACACGTCCGGAACCAAAACGAACGCCTGGGCGTTCGTGCCGACCATGGCCATTTCGGACGTGGACATTGGGTACGGACCGACGGCCGGAGGTACAGTTGTGAAGATCTACGGTCGCGGGTTTAGAAACATCAACCCCGGTTCGGTTACCTTTAAAGGCGTCCAAGCCACTTCGTTCACGACGGACTCGAACGGCTGTTTAATTACGGCAACGGTTGCAGCAGGTACGGCCGGTACGGGTAACATTGTGTGTGCGAACTCTTTCCGAACGGCAACGCTTACAAACGGGTGGTCGTACAAAAATACGAGCGTTTCGTCTTACGCACTCTCTTCTCTCTCGAGTGGAGCACTAAGTTCTGTCAAACTTGTATGCAATACCAAACCAGTTCTTTCGACATACAGCGGGCCTTTGTTCCGTGTTTGGAGAGATTCGGACGGGGCCTGGACGGACGTATATGCCACATCTGGAAGTTCTACGGACTGGTTCACCAAGAACGGTATTGCACTGTCGACATTCAAAGGCTCAGCGACGCTTGGGGTTGTCCGATGGTTCGACCAGTCGGGTAACACAGCGGCCACGGACGGACATATTCCGAAGCCACCGAATTCCGGCGGAGTATTTGGGTATAACTACCAAATTCGTTACATGCCAACATTGGACCCCACAAACAATTGTTTGGATTTTAGCGGTGGCTCGCGATTCTTACAGGTGCAAAATGGCGTAACGACAGCCGGGGATGTTTCGCACACCATCACGGTTCGTCACGGAACGACTGGTAATTCCGTATCGGGAGAATACTTCAATATCGGCACCAACACGGCGACGCCCCCTGGTGACGGGAACTACCTCCGTCGGTCTGGTTCAGACTACTTATTCGTTTGGCCCGGAAATAACACACTGGCTCTTACGGGTGCGTATGCAGACAACCAAGTTGTCACAACCATATACGACCAGTCTGGTTTGCTCCGTACGGGTTTCGTACAAGGCACAAGTGCAGGGACGTCTGTTGTGTCGACTGCATTTACAGGCAGTGCCACCAATCCATTCATCGGTGGTCGCGGGTCAGGTGCAATTGATTCTCTTGCACAATTGTTCCATTTTCATGTCGCGAGTTCGGCATTTAACAGTTCCGACCGTGCCGTGTTCGAAGACCTCGCAGCGTCGGCGTTACCGGTTGTGACATCCGTAAATGTCCCGTCCGGTACAACAGCGGGCGGAACGACAGTCGTCATTACAGGTACCGGGTTCTTAGTGACAACTGGTGTGTCCTTCAACGGAGTCGCAGCGGCTTCTTTCACAATTGATTCGGCGACTCAGATTACCGCCGTCACTGCCGCAGGAACGTCTGGGCGTGGCGATGTCGTCGTTACGAAATCATCCGGTTCCAGTACATTCACGAACGGATGGACGTACGTCGATCCTACGAAGGTGTACTCAAGGTACCCGGCGGTCACCGACATTTCCACAACAACCGGTCTGAACAAGTCAGCAAGTTCTTGGCTCACGACTGTGACGTACAGTTCCGCATTGAACCTTTTCGTGGTTGCAGACGGAAATGCATCAGGCATCACACAGCCTTACGTAACCTCTGCAGACGGTACTACATGGACGCGTCAAACGGCGCCTGCTGCCGGTGGTAATGATAGTATCAACGATATCGCCGCGTCACCAACAGCGATTGTATCCGTCGGCGTGTTGCCTCTTATCCGCCGTTCGACAAACGCAACGACGTGGACGAATGTGACCGGTTCGAATACGTTAACGTTCCGTGTTGCGTATTCACCATCTCTTTCCAGATGGGCGGTCGGTCGTGGTAACACCAATGGGTTGTACTATTCGAACAATGATGGTGCGACATGGACTGCAGCAACCGGTGCGGCCGTTTTCGTCGCGAACGTTCTATGGAACTCCACGCTGAACGCATTCTATGTGTTCATGCGTAACGGTGGGTCCGTATACTCTTCCAGCAACGGTACGGCATATTCACTCGCAGCGAACAATGTGCTCACGAGCGACAATTACCATGCGGCCGCGTTCAGTTCTGATAGAAACGAGATGGTAACCATCGGTAACTACTCCGCCAATGTGTACACATCTACAAATGGAACCACGTGGACTTTAGCATCGACCATCACAGGTACACAAGTTGTTGGTGTCACATGGTCAACCGAACTTTACATGTACGTCGCGTGTACGAACAAAGGTCTGTACGCCTCCGCTGACGCAACCACTTGGATTCCTCTCAATCCGATCACTTGGTCGGGCACCTTCGATTTCTCATGGGGTCGTTGGGTGTACTCACCATCGGCGCGCAAAGGTGTGGCTGCGTACGTTAACACAGTGTTCCGCACAGAAGACACAACTCGAGGGAGTATTTCCTTTGCGGCAAATCAAAACGTGCAAATCACAAACGACGCAGATCTCCGTCCGGGAACGGGCGATTTCACAGTGGAATGGTTCCAACTACAAACAACTCCGACAACTGGTACAACGCCGTACACATTTTCGATCGGAAACGATCTTGCACTGACGGTCAATGGAACATCCGGAGTGTTCTCCGTGTTCGTTGGTGGTTCTGCCGTGCTCACCACAACCCCTACGAATGTGTTTGGGAGATGGTGTCACTTCGCGGTCACCCGAACCGGTACGACACTCGGTATTTTCAAAGACGGAAATCGGCTCACCACCGTTACAAACTCGACAAACATTACGAACTCGACGGATGCTTTACGCATCGGCAACTCGTCCACAACATCGTCCTCGAATCAATACCTTGGTCTGTTGACCAACTTCCACTTCGTAAAAGGAACCGCATTGTACACAACCGCAACATACACAGTTCCGACACGCGAGGTGTTTGCGACAACGAACTCCAAGCTGCTTCTCCCGGCACGCACAGGAAGCATCGTTGGAAATTACAGCGGTGTTGCAAAGACTATTACAAATAATAGCGCGACTGCGTCTACATTCTCGCCATTCTTTACTTAGCGCGACTGCGTCTACATTCTCGCCATTCTTTACTTAGCGCGACTGCGTCTACATTCTCCCCATTCTTTACTTAAAAATGTCAATTATTATTTCACATTTATTATTTAACATTAAAATTAATCAAATCCATACAAACATCATCAGTGTCCCCCCACAAACAACTTAACGAATCATACAGTGGACGGGGTTACCCTTACGTCCCATACGAAGAGCACGACCAAGGAGCTGGTTGTACTCAGCGTCCTTGACACCGATACACGACACCTGTACAATGAGATCTGTCTTCTGGGCATCGATGCCCGTCAGTTCAACCGAATGATTCCGGATGGTATCCAGGAGTAACACCGTCGGAGTGTTGTCGGTACTATCCACAGCGAATGAAGCATACACACGGTCCAAATTCACAGCCGACTTACGGAAGGATGAGTCAATGTTGACCACCTTGTATCCCTCGAAGTTCTCGACCCCGAAAAGGGGCCAGCTCGGAACATAAGGACCAGCAATCACGATATGAGTCAACCCGTCCGCATAAGCACGGGAAATCAAACGACCAACAGCCTCACTCTGACTCATCAAATCCGGATTAAACGATGTCGACAGCCAGTTCTCAAACCCTGGGATATCTTTCTCAACCCCAGCTCCAGCTCCAGCTCCAGCTCCAGCCCCAGCAAGTTTTTTAGCAGGAGGAGCACCACGTCCGGTACCCGACCGTTTCTTGGGATGAGCTTCTTCACAGTCGGAATTATCGGAGTTCGTGTCGACTTTTCCGTACATGGTCCGAGCGAAACGACACTTCGGACAGTCCGACATTTTCGAGACGAGGATCTTGTGACATGCCTTGCACACACTGAAGGCACAGCACGAAGTAAACACCATCTGATCAGTCGTGGGGATTGTGTCGTAACAAATCCCACAGGTCATCTCGTTCTCATACCCGGTCATCACATTCTTGATAGTGATCAGCCGAACGAACTTCTGAGCAGCGAACACAATACTCCGAGAAGCATCCGTGGTTCCACAAGCTACATTCTCAGGGTCCTCACAGCCATTCTCTAAGAACCAAGCCCGACGGGTCTCAATCTTCTTCGAGAGGTTCTGGATGATCTGTTGAAGATTCTTCCCGTGAAGCGTCAGCTCAAACGACTTCTCGAGCTGAAGAAGAGCGTTGGGCATATCACCCATATCGTGTTGAACAGCGCCCATGCGCTGCATGATGGATTGACGAGCACGGAACTCGTAGGAATGAAGTTCGGGGATCAGAGGGTTGACTTCGTCGACAAGTTCTTGTAAAAGCTTGATCGTCATTACGTTCGAACTCATGATCAAAGCCAGATGATCAAATACGACGGTAGCCTCGAGAGCGTGGACGGAGTTCATCCGGGTAAGACCAGACATCGGGTTGTAGGTATGTTCCATAAATTCCCACGAACGGACAGGACGACCGAACCCAGCATCAAACGGAGATGGGAAGAAGTAATTTAAGAGCCCGTTGGAAGAGAAACGAGTGGTGTAGAGATTGTTCGGAGTAGCCGTTACAATCATATTATACATACCCATCGGAGCCATTGAGTAGCGAGAATGAAGGTCGAATTCGAAGCGGTCAGCCTCGTCGAATACGACGCCACCGTAGTGGTAAATAGTAAAACTCGTACGAGTGACTGGGTAGAGTGACATGAAGCTAGCACGATCGAGAACGTCCACCTTACCAATTCCACCAACCTTCTTTGTGAACTTTCGACCATCCGGTAGTTCACCCTGGACTACATTCGGACACGTCTTTTCTACCAAGGTGTGACGTTCGAGCGTCGACTCGTACACAATGAATACAAACAGCTCGTCCGGGTTGGAAAGAACCTGAGACGTATCGAATTCAGCCGACATGGTGAGAGCAGCCGTCTTGGGAAACACGTTCACCTTCGTACCCGTCGTTTGAGTAATGATTTCAGCGTTCGCTACAAACGTAGCACGACAAGCTCCGAGGAGATGACGAGGGGTATACACCAGGATAGCGTTGGGTAAAAAGGAACGACGGATCGAGTCAAAAGACTTGTAAAAGGGAGACAGCCCGACCTTCGTTTGAATGATACGATCGAAATCGAACTTCATCTTCTCACGGTTCTCACGTGAAGCCAAGTGAGTCATCATACCCAAAGCGTACATCACCGTCTTCCCCGTACCCGGGGGCATGTTCAATGTACGTACAATCGGGTAGTTCGGGAACATTCGGATAGCGTTTGAACGAAACAGCGAACCACGGGAGTCATCTTCAGCTCCATCTTCAGCTCCATCTTCAGCTCCATCTTCAGCTCCAGCTCCAGCTCCAGCTCCAGCTCCAGCTCCAGCTCCAGCTCCAGCTCCAGCTCCAGCTCCAGCTCCAGCTCCAGCTCCAGCTCC
>JACCDP010719987.1_pt1 | contig 86333 bp, 80 predicted proteins | sample 7445841 | NCBI WGS metagenome assembly JACCDP01 (sample SAMN15323441, study PRJNA562643) | freshwater metagenome | isolation source: river surface water | place: USA:Blue River Watershed | collected 2017-08-17
AGCTTTAGACTTAATCAACAAAACTCAAAATAATTTGTTTCTACAATTATTTTGAGTTTAAAGAAACTTTGTAGAGGACCAACTAAATATCAAATTAATCCCTTGTGCCAGTGCTAGCTGGGTGGAGTAATTGATTGTATTCGTTTGGTGTCTCATGTAGTCCATTTAGGCATCCAATCAGAATTTTTCGGAGCCTATGACCGCATCCTAAAAGTAGCCCGCACCATTGCGGATATTGCCGAGAGCGAAGACATCCGCGTGGAGCACCTCGCCGAAGCCATCCAATACCGCAGCCTCGACCGAGAAGGCTAGGCAGGGTAGAAATCAAAAAAGCCATCCGAAAATCTCGGAGGGCTTTATTAAATAACAACAAACTAAATTAAAGTTTGAAGTTCAAGAAATTGAGCCGTCAACCGTTGACTGCCTACAGACCCTGGTCTGTCAACCGTTGACAAAAATCAAATATCAAACTTAATCCCCTGCGCCAGCGGCAGCTGCGTAGAGTAGTTGATGGTATTCGTTTGGCGTCTCATGTAGGCTTTCCAAGAGTCGGAGCCCGACTCACGTCCTCCACCGGTTTCTTTTTCTCCTCCAAAGGCTCCACCAATCTCCGCTCCTGAAGTGCCAATGTTCACATTGGCGATGCCGCAATCCGATCCAGAGACCGCAAGGAAGACTTCGGCTTCCCGCATATTCGTGGTCATGATGGCAGAGGAAAGTCCCTGAGGAACTCCATTTTGCAAGGCAATGGCCTCCGGCAAGGTGCTGTACTTGATCAAGTACAAGATGGGCGCAAAGGTCTCGTACTGCACGATGTCGAAGTGGTTTTCGGCTTCGTAGATGGCTGGCTTCACGTAGCAGCCCGACTCATAGCCTGCTCCTGTGAGCACCCCTCCTTCAACTACCGCTTTTCCACCTGCTGCTTTTACCTGGGCGATCGCTGCCAAGTACTGCTCCACCGCCTGATTATCAATCAACGGACCTACATGGTTTTTCTCATCCAAAGGATTGCCGATAACTAACTTGCCAAAAGCAGCGGCTAGTCGATTTTTTACGGTATCGTATACCTTCTCCTGCACGATCAAGCGACGAGTGGTCGTGCAGCGCTGTCCTGCGGTACCCACTGCCCCAAACAAGGCTCCACGGATCGCAATCTCTAGGTCGGCATGCTCGGTGATGATGATGGCATTGTTGCCCCCAAGCTCCAGCAAGGAACGACCCAATCGCTCACCCACTGCCTTACCTACTGCCTTGCCCATTCGGGTGGAACCCGTGGCAGACACTAGCGGAATTCGGGAATCCTGAGAAAGTAAAGCACCGATCGACGCACCCCCAACGATCAAGTTGGAAATCCCTTCAGGCAAACCCTGCTGCGCAAATATTTTTGCGACAATGTGCTGGCAAGCGATTGCCGAAAGCGGAGCTTTTTCGGAAGGCTTCCACAAACACACATCTCCACACACCCAGGCCAAAGCGGTATTCCAAGACCAAACGGCTACCGGAAAGTTGAAAGCCGAAATAACCCCTACAATCCCAAGCGCATGCCACTGCTCGTACATGCGGTGACCAGGGCGCTCGGAATGCATGGTCAAGCCATACAGCTGTCGGGATAGCCCCACAGCAAAATCACAGATGTCAATCATTTCTTGGACCTCACCCAAACCTTCCTGGTAGGATTTACCCATCTCGTAAGACACCAACTTGCCCAAATCGGCTTTGACTGCACGAAGGGCATTGCCAATCTCCCTGACGATATCGCCCCGCTTGGGAGCAGGAACATTCCTCCAGGTCTCAAAAGCCACCAAAGCCTGCGCGACGACCGCCTCGTAGGTCTCCTCGGTTGCCAACTGCACGGAGGCAATTTTTTTGCCATCGGCAGGCGAAAAGGAAGCAAGAGAGTCAGCACCCGAATCAAGCCAGGTGGTACCTGTGGAAGAACCCAAATTGGATTCCTGGATGCCAAGATTTTTTAAGGACTGCTGAATACCAAAAGGATCGTTCATGGAGGAGGAGTCTAGTGAAAGTTCAAAGTTAAAATTTTGCGCAGCACTCTCCCGCTACTTTCTAAAAATTCTAGCCGGATTGTACTTGGAAAAGGAGGAGGCAAACTTTTTCGAAGGGCGGATTTTATAAACCAAGACGAATCGGTAGTTGCCCGTTTGCACTTCTTGGGTCCAATTTTCCAAGGGCTGAAGCGCCAAATTTTTGTACACGTAATTTACATTTACCCCAAATCGCGGTCCATTGTAGCCTACATAGGCACGGGCATGGTAGCCCCAGTCCAATTTCCAATTTGCCTGCTCCCCAGGCGGATCTTGATTCCAAGCAGTACCAAGACCTAGATTTCCCGTAAAACTCCCGGTGGCGAAAAATCCCTTTCCAAGCACCAAGGTGCCAATCATCCCTGCATTGGGACCCAATTGCAGAAAGTCTGCATTTTGGTAATTCTGCTTTGGAGCAAGCTGAGAAGGGAAAATCAAAGAATCCCCCGCAAGCTGTACTCGATACAATTCAAAGCCAAGCAGTGGAGAAAGGGCAGACTTTTTTTGAATCCCTGACTGATGGACCGCAGCAGGCAAGGAAATTTTATCCCCCTTAAAAATGTAATTGGCATGAAGACCTACCTTGAGTACCTCCAAGTCTGGACGTAGGTAACCTTGAGCATTACCGATTCCACCTGGAATGCGGTACCCCTTGTAAAACTGTCCAAAAAAATCAATGACCCAGTTTTTTGGATAAATATGCCCCTGAAGATCAAAGAACCGAGGAAAATCGGGTTCCCGATTTCGATTTAAAAAGCCCGGAGGAAAAGCCAGGTTGAGCGTCAGATTTTGATAGGTAAACCCAATTCCCATATTCAAACCACTGTTGGGCTGATAGTGAAGGTCTTCACTAGGAAAGGAAAGCGAGGTGTATTTTCTAGATAAGTAACTGCGCAGCACGAGCACATCGGCATCGGCTGCTACATAACTGCTGTCCCAATGTCTTTGGGCGGATAGTATTCCTGTCAGGAAAAAGGAAAGAAAGAAGAAGACAAGGCTTCTACCCATGCTAGGCGATTGATTAGTAGCCTCAAAGGTAACCAAAATGTGGGAGCACGGAGGCCCCTCTTATTTCGCAAAAAATGGTAATTTTGAACCCAGGCATCTTGCCTCCCCACCGAATTGCACTATGGCTACCCAATCCTCCCCACTCCTGAACTTGAAAAGAAACCTCCAGCAGCGCTGGAAAATGATTCGATTCAACCTAAGTGCCTCCAACAATCCCCTCTTTATCGGTTTCTACAGAAATTTCTACAATCCGAAAAAAGGAAGCCTATCCGATTTTTTGAGTCAGTACTCCAAGTCTAAGCCGGGGAACTTTACGGTAGTGCAAATTGGTGCCAACGACGGCATTACCCACGATCCCATCCATAAATTCATCAAAAGAGACGACTGGAAAGGGGTGCTGTTGGAACCACAGCCGGATGTGTTCCATGAGTTTCTCACAAAAATCTACGCCAAAAACAAAGGCATCACTCCCCTCTGTGCCGCCATTGGTGAAAAAGACGGCACCCAGCCCATCTACAAAGTGGGATTCTCTACCATGCGCTGGGCGACTGGTCTGGCTTCCTTTTCGAAGGAGAAAATTGAACAGGCCTTTAAAGATGGCATCGTCGCCTCCAACTGCAAACGCTTTGGCATTGAGATCCCTGCAGACCAAAGCCAGTGGATCAGCCAGGAAGAGGTACAGGTAATCGCGCCAGCCACGCTCATTCAAACCTACGGATTGCAGCACATTGACTTACTTCAAATCGATGCGGAAGGCTACGACTTGGAGGTGATTCGGATTTTTGACATCCCCAAAACCAGACCGCAGTCCATCATCTTTGAAAATGTGGGCTTGAATGCCGCAGATTATGCGGCCTGCCTCCAACTATTGGAAGAGCAAAATTACCAGCTGAAAAAATTTGGTCCCAATACCCTCGCCTTGCAAAAGCCGCTGGGTGAATTTGCTCCCTTCTTCAACGCATGACCCCAGGATTGATTTCTGTCATTGTCCCCTGCTACAACCAAGGGATCTACCTGAAAGAAACCATCCAATCGGCACTGGCCTCCAGCTACCGCCCGATCGAAATCCTCATCATCAACGACGGCTCTACGGATCATTCCTTGGAAATCGCTAAGGAATTGGAAGCCCAGTATCCTGAAGTTCGGGTATTGGACCAGCTCAATGCCGGCGTCACCAAAGCCCGTAATGTGGGGATAGCAGCTGCACAAGGGGAATACCTCTTGCCTCTGGATGGAGACGACCTGATTTCAGCTTCCTACATCGAAAAGGGCTTGGCTATCCTTTCCACTCGCCCCGAGGTCAAAGTGGTCTACTGCCAAGCCGAAAAATTCTCCGACTCAGGTCGCAAGCCCTGGAAACTGAAGCCCTTTAGCCTACAGCAGCTGGCCAAGGACAACATGATTTTTGTATCGGCCCTTTTTCGCAAAGCGGATGCCCTAGCTGTGGGTGGGTTTTCGGAAGACATGCAACTGGGACGAGAAGACTGGGAGTTTTGGATCAAACTCCTCAAAAATGGAGGCGAGGTGGTTCAACTTCCAGAAGTAGGCTTCTTCTACCGGCTCACACCCACGAGCAAACGGAAAAAGACAGGGGGTACCACCTTCAAAAAGGCCCGCATTGCTTACCTCAATGCCAAGCATGCCGATTTTTTTGAGCGGGAACTGAATGGTCCCCTACGGATTCAGCGCAGCTGGTCCAAGTCCTACAATACCCTATTGAAATTTTTCGGGAAACTGTAAATCATTCTCCTGCTTCGCTACAGGCTTTCCCTAAGTTAAATGTGCTGTCAACCGTGGACCGTCGTCTGTTGACCTAAATTTTATCCAAGCCCTTCCAAAACTTTAAAAAATAGTACTTCAGTGGATTGCTGTACTTCAATTGCTTCCAGGGGCGACTCGCATGGGGACGGTGCCAAACGGGCGCATGCATCAGTACCGTATTGTGGAAACCCAGTTCCAGCGCTTTCTTGGAAATAAAGGTATCGTACCAATCTTTCGCCTCATCCAATCCCTTAAAATCGTAGGCTTGTAAAAATGCTGGGGAGAACAACGTGCAGCAAAAACTCAAGCTCCGCTGGGTAGCGATGACTGGCTCCTGGACTCCTTTGAATTTGAGGTAAGGAAAATTAACCACTCCATGTTCATCCACAGTCACCGATCCAATCAAGCCCGCTTGAGGAGCTGCATGCAACTGCTTCAAAAGAGTTTCAATGGTCGTGGGAGTTACTACCACATCCGATTCCACCACCAACAATGGAATCCCGGACTCCAGCGCTTGCTGCTGGGCGATCTGCAGCACCAACTTGTAGTTGGGCGAGGGATGATCCGTCAAGTCCTCGATATGGATCAGGTCATAGCCCAACTCTTTTCGGTGCTTTTCCAAACTGTCCTTGGTTTCGGCAGTACTGAAGTCGTTAAAAATGACATGCTTCACCTTCACCGTAGAAGCGGCGATTGCCCGCGCAGTATCCAGCGTGGTTTCGATGGCATTTTTTACGGGAGTGATGACAAGTACCTGAGCCATGGGCTAAAGGGAATGGGAAGATGGGAAAAATTAGAACTCCCTGCTCAGTAAGCCTTGACGCTGCTCAGCAGGGAGGAAGGAGGCTTATGCCAGCTCTCCCAGTGCTTTTTTCATCCGCTTCATCGCTTCAATCAGGTCAGTTTCAGAAGCGGCATAGGAAATACGCACACAGTTGTCCGCTCCAAAAGCAGAACCTGTCACAAGGGACACATTGGCGATGGCGAGCAAGTACATGCAGAGTTCATCTGCATTGTTTACCTGATACCCATGTGCTGACTTGCCAAAGAAGGCAGTGACATCTGGGAAGAAGTAAAAGGCTCCTTCAGGCACATGGGTTTTGATGCCCGGGATGTCTCTGAGCAAGCCTAATACCAAGTCACGACGCTTCAAATACTGAACAGCCATTTCTTGAGAAGGTCTTTGGTCCCCTGCGATACCAGCCAAGGCTGCACGCTGGGCGATGCCCGTATTGCCAGAGGTAAACTGGCCCTGCATTTTCTCTACAGCCTTGGATACTTCCAATGGCGCACAAATGTAGCCCACTCTCCAGCCTGTCATGGCATAGCCTTTGGAAAATCCATTGACTGTAATGGTCCGCTCAAACATGCCTGGAAGGGAAGCAATGCTAAAATTCTTACCTGTAAAGTTGATCAACTCATAAATTTCATCTGCAATCACCACCACTCCCTCGTGCTTCTTCACCACGTTGGCAATGGCTTCCAGTTCTTGTTGGGAAAATACAGAGCCCGTTGGGTTGCAAGGAGAAGAATAGATAACTGCCTTGGTCTTGGAAGTCATGGCCGCTTCCAACTGTGCAGCAGATGCTTTAAAGTTATTTTCAAGAGTTCCTTCAATCAGAACGGGTACGCCTCCGCACAACTTGATGATCTCTGCATAGCTCACCCAATACGGTGAAAAAATAATGACCTCGTCCCCTTCATTGAGCAAACACATGAAGGTATTGGCGATGGAGTGTTTTGCTCCCACAGACACGACGATGTGCTCTGCTTTCGCTTCTTGAATGTTGTTTTCCTCGCGAAGTTTTTTGGCAATGGCTTCCCGCAAATCCTGGTAACCAGAGACGGGAGGATAAGCGAAGTATTTTCCTTCATCGATCGCATCTTTGGCAGCCTGCTGGATGTGCTTCGGAGTTTTGAAGTCCGGTTCACCCAAACTCAAGCTGATGATGTCAATCCCCTGAGCTTTAAGCTCTCTGGCTTTTTTTGCCATGGCCAGGGTGGCCGACTCTTCCATTTGAAGTACGCGATCGGATAAAATAGAATTCATGAGCGATAAGGTTTGTTAGCAAGAGTTCAAAAGTAGGCAGAAGATTATAATTAATAAACAAACGAAAAGATTTGATCACGAAATGTTACTTTTGGAGGTACTAGGCAAGCCCATTCGCCGTTAGTATTCAGCAATGAAGCAGTTTCTAATCCTCTTCTTTCTCCTCGCTCTCGGTTCCTCTCGGGTACAGGGCCAAGACCTTGCTGTGGATCAAAAAGCAAAGGAGGATTCTACAGGCTTGGTCAGTTCCTCCCTGCTCCCTACCGTAGCACCTTTACTACTTTTTGACGATCAAAAAGTAAAGGAAGCCAAGAAGGAAAAGAAAAAAAACGCGCGAAAAAACACCTATTTCGGAATAAAAACACAGAAAGGAAATACGCGTAGAAGCCTACGTGGTCAAGAGTACGTGGAACTTTTTCATTACACCACTACCTCTAGGGAAGGCAATCCCTACCTTCGTGACCGATACTTTTATGACCCAAAGGAACGGAGCATCCGAACCCAAGGATTCGCCGAAGGCCAAGGCTACCTCCTCCATGGGCCATACCAACGCTTGGTCAACCAAACGGTAGTCGAGCGAGGCATGTTTTATTACGGCACCAAACACCAAACCTGGCTTACCTTCGATGCGGATGAGGTCCTCCAAGATAAAGCCCATTTTGAAGAAGGCTGGCCTAAAGAATCACGGATTACCTATTTCAACGCTGCCAACAAAGCGATTGAAAAATTGATACCGATCCAATATGGATTGGCGGAAGGCAACTTCTACCACTTTTATGAAAACCAGCAGGTAGCAGTGACTGGAGAGTACCGATTTGGGGAAAAGGTTGGGCTTTGGACCGAGTATTGGAATACCAACAATACCCAAGCCATTCGAAAGCGAGAAATCCAGTACCAAGAAAAACCCTACACCAAAAATTTCCGCCCCTACATCCGGGCCGAATGGGATAAGGAAGGCAAACTGATCTACCGAAAAGATTAGTTGCTCAATATTCAGTAGAACGCATCTTCAAACTGCCGAAAATGTAGGGTGCCACGCGCATCCTGATACACCCCCACAATATCAAAGCGGATGTCCCGATGCCAATCCTTTTGGTAGATGTACTGGTCCGCAGCCTTGACAATGAGTTTCTTTTTGGTGGCATGTACAAACTCCTCTGCATAGCCAAAACCTACGCCCGATCGGAACTTTACTTCAATAAAAATCAACAAGCCCTGATGGGTCATGATTAAGTCAATTTCCGCATGCTGGTAGCGATAGTTTGTTTCCAATAAGGTAAAGCCCCTACTTTCAAGCCAGTTCGCCGCTTCCTTTTCGGCGAGTCTTCCTAAATCATTGTGTGTTGCCATGGGAAATAATGGTTAATTTTGAAAAGTGAATGAGCCTACCCAAAGGGTCTAAAAAATGCTTTCGCAGGGACGATGAATCAAAGTACAAAAAAAACGGTAGAATTTCGAGATCTAGGCAGCATGGATTACCAAGCCGCTTGGACCTATCAAGAAACCCTGTTTGCAGCGACCGTTGCCCAAAAAATCCAAAATCGAAACCTCCCCGAAGATCAACAGGGAATCACACCCAACTACCTCTTGTTTGTCGAGCATCCCCATGTGTATACCTTGGGAAAAAGTGGAAAGCCCGAACACCTCTTGCTAGATGAGACCGGACTAGAAGCCCATGCTGCCACCTACTACAAAATCAACCGTGGAGGAGACATCACCTACCATGGTCCCGGTCAACTGGTAGGCTATCCCATCTTGGATTTGGATCACTTCTTTACGGACATCCACCGCTACCTACGGTATTTGGAAGAAGCCATCATCTTGACACTCGCAGAATACGGTGTCCCTGCAGGAAGAATTGAAGGGCTTACAGGCGTATGGTTGGACCACGACACCTTACAAAATCCACGAAAAATCTGTGCCTTGGGCGTAAAGTCCAGCCGCTGGGTCACCATGCATGGATTTGCCTTCAACCTAAACGTAGACCTCTCCTACTTCGGACACATCGTCCCTTGCGGGATCGACGACAAGGCCGTGACCTCTCTACACCTAGAATTGGGCCGTCGGGTGGACGTAGAAGAGGTGAAGGAAAAGGTAAAAAAACACCTTGCTGCACTTTTTGAAATGAATTTGATTGAAGCCAAATGAAAAAAGACATTGACTTTTCTCCCGTCACCGGAGTGAAGATTGCCATTGCCAAACAAGATACCGAAACGGGTACGGAATGGGCCGTATACCTGATCAACTACAACCTCATCGAACTGACCACTGTCATGATCACCTCTCAGGGCTATGGTCATTTGGAAGGAGAGCTTCGCAAAACCTCCACCCTTCGCCACCTCATCGAGGAGCTTGGTGCAGACTCTGTTGCGCGTATTGAACCCATCGATCCAGCCGTATTTTCACTCACCAATGAGTTTTGGGTGAGTTACTACATTCTAGATCAGATCTTTGATAAAAAGTTTATCTTTACTCCAGGCAGTTTTGATCCTGCCCACCTCCGCTATATCCCAGAATTGGGATTGGAAGGTATTCTCCACTCCTAATTTTTAGATCATGGTCCCATTTTTTGAACAGCTGAGCAACATTTTATTTTTAGACATTGAAACAGCCTCGTCTACTGAATCCTTTGCCGAACTCGACCCGAGATTGCAACCCGAATGGATCCGAAAAGAGCGACTCATCCGTAGAGAAAGTATCCTCGAACCTGGAGAACTTTTCTTTGACCGTGCAGGCATCCATGCCGAATTTGGCAAGGTCATCTGCGTCGGAGTAGGCTATTTCCAAGCCAAAAAGAAAGAGAAAAAGTACCTCTTCCGCTCGAAAGTTTTTGCGCAAGAGGAGGAAAAGGAAACTCTTTTGGAACTAAAAACCTTATTGGAGAAGAAAAAGTGGATTCTCTGTGCCCACAATGGCAAAGAGTTTGACTTTCCCTACCTCTGCCGCCGCATGCTGATTCAGGGCATCTCCTTACCCGAGCCCCTGCAGTTGGCTGGTAAAAAACCCTGGGAAATCCGGCACTTGGATACCATGGAACTCTGGCGATTTGGGGATTTCAAGCATTACACCCGATTGGAACTCTTAGCGGCCGCATTTGGGATCCCAAGTTCCAAAGAAGGGATGGATGGAAGCGAAGTCAACCCTGCTTACTACCGAGAAAAAGACCTTGAAAAAATCAAAAACTACTGCCTTCGTGACGTGGAAGTTACTGCCAAAATCTTTTTGGCCATGAACCCACCATCGGAAGCGAGTGACCTCGAAATCGAATACCCTGAATCGTAACAAAAAGATCAGCTCTTCAAATTTTCAGGTCAAACAAAACTTTATACCTTAGAACAAACAATGCCCTCATGGGAAGAAAATCCGATCGAAAACATTCCAAAAAAAGCCATTCAAGCCCGAAGGGGAATACTGATAGTGCTTCTTTAGCACGCAAACTTCTTCAATTTTTAGATGCAAACTTTGGCCAAGAATTCAATGCCAAGCAACTCATCAAGCGATTAGAAATTCGCGATTCCTTAAACAAGGGCGGCGTAGAGCCTGTCCTTTACCAACTTGTCGCTGACGGGAAAATCTCCCGAAGCCCACGCAACTTTTTTTCTTCTACGCGTGACCCGGAATACCTTACGGGTACGGTAGATTTTGTAAACCCCCGTTTTGCCTTTATCATTCCTGACCAACCCGATGCGGTGGAAGGCGATATTCTAGTGAAGGATGCAGACCTCAAGCATGCGCTAGATGGAGACAAAGTTCGGGTAATGGTCTTTCCGGTCAAAGGAAAAACCGGAAGAACAGAAGGCAGGGTCTTGGAAATCGTCGAGCGCAACCGAGATGAATTTGTGGGTAGAGTAGAAATCTCCCCTCGCTTTGCCTTTGTGGTGCCCGACTTCAAGAAAATGCACAAGGATATCTTTGTGCACCGTGGAGAATTATTGGGTGCGCAACACAACGAAAAGGTAATCGTCAAATTGACCGAATGGCGCGAGGATGATAAAAACCCTACCGGAAAAGTAATCCGCGTACTCGGCAAAGCGGGACTACATGAGGTGGAAATTCACTCCATCATGGCGGAATTTGGGCTTCCATTCGAATACGAGAAAGAAGCCGATGCCGAAGCCAATGCCATTTCAGAGCAGATTTCTGCCAAAGAAATTAAGGCTCGAAAAGATTTTAGAGAGGTACTTACGTTCACTATCGACCCAGTAGATGCCAAAGACTTTGACGATGCGATTTCCTATCGAAAGCTGGAAAATGGCAATCACGAAATCGGCGTGCATATCGCCGATGTGACGCATTACGTGAAGCCCAAAACTGCCTTAGAAAAAGAAGCCTACAACCGGGCCACCTCTGTCTACCTGGTCGACCGCACCATTCCCATGCTCCCAGAACGCTTGAGCAATGGACTTTGTTCCCTGCGCCCACACGAGGACAAACTTACCTTTGCTTGCGTATTTGAGGTGGATCCTCAAGCCAAAGTGGTGAACCATTGGATCGGCCGTACGATCATCCATTCCGATCGTCGATTTGCCTACGAAGAAGCACAAGAGTGCATCGATACCCAATCGGGAGATTATTTTCAAGAACTCACCCTGCTGAATACCCTCGCCAAAAAAGTGCGAAAGCAGCGATTTGATCAGGGGGCCGTCAACTTTGAAACGGTAGAAGTGAAGTTTAAACTTGATGAAAAAGGGACTCCCCTAGGCTTATTTGTGAAGGAACGAAAAGACATTCACAAGCTCATCGAAGAGTTTATGCTCTTAGCCAACAAGTATGTGGCCGAATTCATTTACCGTAAAAATCAGGGTATGGACACCTTTGTGTACCGAACGCACGATAGCCCAGATTTGGATCGCTTGGAAACCTTCTCTGGCTTTGCCAAGCGATTTGGCCATCAGATGGACACGACCCAGCCCCAGAAAATCTCGGCAGCACTCAACAAACTGATGGATGAGATTCAGGGTAAGCCCGAGCAGAATGTCTTGGAGCAATTGGCGATTCGAAGCATGGCCAAGGCAAAGTACACCACCGAACCCAAGGGGCATTTTGGACTTGCCTTTGCACACTATACGCACTTCACCTCTCCCATCCGAAGGTATCCTGACATGATGGTACATCGCTTGCTTGAGCACTACCTCGAGGGAGGCAAATCACCGGAAGCGAATTCCTGGGAACAAAAATGCCTGCATTCTTCCGAGCGGGAAAAGCGCGCTGCAGATGCAGAGCGTGCTTCCATCAAGTACAAGCAAGTGGAGTACATGTCTTTGGCAGAAGCGCGAGATTACGAAGGCATTGTGAGTGGCGTGACGGAGTGGGGCGTGTTCGTTGAAATCACCGAAACCAAGTGTGAAGGCATGATCCGGGTCCAGGACATGGACGACGATTACTACGATTTTGACGAGCGCAACATGCGTTTGATTGGGTCGAGAACAAAAAAAATGATCACTTTAGGAGACAAAGTACTGGTTCGTGTAGTTAACACAGATATCGACCGAAGAACCATCGATTTGGAATTTGCAGACCATGACAGAAAAAAATCTCGTCCACGAGCTTTTAACTAAGTTAGAAGAACACATTAGCGGCCACTCTTTTGGTGAGTCTCCCGCAGAATTATACGATCCCATCACCTACATCATGGGATTGGGGGGCAAGCGAATTCGTCCGCTGCTCTCCCTTTTGGCTTACGGGATGTACGGCAAAAACCCAACAAAGATATTCAGTCAGGCTGCTGCGCTGGAAGTGTTTCACAACTTCACCTTGATGCACGATGACATCATGGATCAGGCCCCACTTCGAAGGGGAAAGCCTACCGTCCATGAAAAATGGAATGCCAATATCGCCATTCTCTCCGGAGATGTCATGCTTGTTCGTGCCTATGACCTACTGCTACCTACACCAACAGCACTGTTGCCAGAAGTCATTCGCTTGTTCAACAAGACGGCGGCTGAAGTCTGCGAAGGACAGCAGTTGGACATGAACTTTGAGGGATACGAGACCGTGTCCGAAGCGGACTACATTCAGATGATTCGCTTGAAAACAGCCGTACTTCTTGGGCTTGCACTCCAACTTGGAGCACTTTTAGCGGGAGCTTCCAAAGAGGATGTAGTTCGAATTTATGAATTTGGAGTCAATATTGGGGTAGGCTTCCAACTCCAAGATGACTTATTGGATGTCTATGCTGACCAAGCCAAGTTTGGCAAGCAGGTGGGTGGCGATATCATTTCCAACAAGAAAACCTTCCTCCTGATCAAAGCCTTGGAACTTGCCAAGGGCAAGGAAAAAGAGGAATTACACTACTGGTTAGGTCTTAGTCAATTTGACAAAGGAGAAAAAGTGGCTGCTGTCAAAGGCATCTACGAACAGCTCGGCATTCGCGCTTTGACCGAACAGAAGATGCAATCCTATTTTGAAAAAGGGTTTCAACAATTGGATGCGCTGCAGGTCAAGGATAGTTCCTATTACACGGCACTCCTAGGGGTCACGCAAGAACTCATGCACCGCGAAAAGTAGAAGACCATGGATTTTTCTCTGACCACACTCCTCATCGGAGTGACGGCACTAAGCAGCATCCTAGCCTTCAATCGACCTACCCTGCTGGACCGCTGGATGTTTAATCCCTACCGAATCAAGCAGCGGAATCAATGGGATCGATTCATCCTCTCTGGATTTATCCACAAGGATTTCATGCACCTCTTGTTCAACATGTTTACCTTCTACTTTTTTGGAGGGGTGGTGGAACGCTTTTTTAAGTTTCAATTTGGATTAGCGCTAGGAGGCTTGATTTTCGTCGGATTTTACCTCGCCGCGATAGTGATTGCCGATATTCCCACCTACTTAAAGCAGCAGGGAAATCACTACTACCAAGCTTTAGGTGCTTCTGGAGGTACTTCTGCCACCGTTTTTGCCAGCATCATCCTAATGCCCCTCTCAGACATCTGTTTATTTGGATTACTCTGTCTTCCAGGCTTCCTTTTGGGTGGCTTCTTTCTGATTTATTCCTATGTCAAGGGGCAGCAAGGGCAGGATAACATCAACCACGATGCACACCTCTATGGTGCCATTTTTGGGATAATTTGTATTCTGCTCCTTTCTCCCGGTAGTGCGGGAATGTTTTTAGAGCAAATCCTTTCCTACCAACCTTTTTAAAAAAAATGGGTCCCGTACTTACGGGACCCATTTGCTTATTTTTTCTTTTCCAACTTCGTTTTCATCTCCTCGATATTCAGGACTCGGGAGATTTGTTCCCGCTCCAGTTTGCGGAAGCGTGCCAGCTGTACATCAATTTGTTCGGTGAGTTCCTTCCGTACTTCCTCCGAAGAGTCGGTAGGTCTGTAATCTCCACCACCCACCACACTGGTCAAGTGAGCCAACTTGTTGTTCAATCGGATTGGGAAGTTAAGCGGATCCTGGCCACTTCGGTTTTGCGTCTGGTACAAGGTCTCCTCGATCTCCTGCATTTCCGCTTTGATTTGGTCAAGATTCTCCGGCTTGGTTGTGAGCGAGTCCAATTCAGTACGGTACACGCGGATCAGCTTGATGGCCTGATGCGTTTCAGTGAGTTTGTCGCGCACGGCCAACAAGTAGTTGTACTGAGCTTCCAAGTCTTCCTGAGTAGACTCATAGCGCGGATCCGCAAGCACCTTGAAGGTTTGCTCTTGAGATTGGCCGTCTACAGTCATGCGAACTTTGTAGGTACCTGGTACCACCTTAGGACCTCTTAGGCTAGCGGCCCAAAGGATCATCCCATCAAATCCTTCCGCGTTTTCTCCACGTAGGTTCCAGTTGAATTCACCTGATCCCGGCTTAACTCTAAGCGTATCTCCATTGACTCCTTTGGTGGAGAACCAACGGATCAATTGATTTTTGTCATTGAAGAATTCAATTTTTACTTCGCTGGCAGGTTTTTCCTTGAGGAAATAATACACCAAGACGCCACCAGGACGGTTGGTTCCATCCGTCAAACTCTTGCGCTTCATCCCGTCGATGCGATACGAATCCTGAGGTTTGTAGAGGTGGAATGCTTTGTTTTCTAGTCCAACTTCTGCTTGGTGAAGCACCGTCAAGTCATCGATGATCCAGAACGATCTGCCTTGGGTGGCTGCAATCAAATTATTTTCCTTGATCGTCAAATCCGTAATCGGAACAATCGGCAAGTTTAATTGCAGGGAATGCCAGCTCGCACCGTCATCTTTGGAATAGTACATGCCTGTTTCGGTACCGGCATAGAGCATGCCTTTTTTGGCTGGATCGGCACGGACTACGCGAGTGAAGTGTTCTTCGTTAATTCCTGACACAATCTTGGTCCAAGTCTTTCCGTAATCCTTGGTTTTGTAGAGGTAGGGGGCAAAGTTACCCGTCTTGTAGCCTGTTGCTGCAAAATACGCCTCTCCTGCCGCAAAAGGGCTTGCTTCAATGGAATTGATTTGAAGCCACTCCGGCATGTCTTTGGGAGTGACATTTTGCCAAGTTTTTCCGTTATCTGCGGTTACATGTACCAATCCATCATCAGACCCTGCCCAAATTACTCCTTGCTTTACTGGAGATTCTGCAGCGGTAAAGATGGTAGCATAGTACTCCACAGAAGTATTGTCCTTGGTGATCGGACCCCCTGAAGGGCCGAGTTTACTCTTGTCATTTCGAGTCAAGTCAGGAGAAAACAACTCCCAAGTTTGACCTTCGTTGGTGGAGCGATGAAATTGGTTACTGGTGGTGTAAAGCAATTTCGGATTGTGAGGGGAGAAGAAAATCGGGAAGTTCCATTGGAATCGGTACTTCATGCCCTCGGCACCATGTCCCATCGGGTTATCTGGCCATACGTTCACGGTGCGTGAAGTCCCATTTCGATGGTTTTCTCGCGTGAGTAGTCCTCCGTAGGATCCTCCATACACGATATCGCTATCTAGGGGATCTGGGGCAATCCAACCTGACTCACCACCCGCAGTAGGCTCCCAATCCGATTCGGTAATGGCTCCACCGTCATTGCGGTGACGGATACGAACCGTGGAGTTGTCTTGCTGCGCACCATAGATTCGGTAAGGGAAGCTATTGTCGGTAGTCACTCTATAAAACTGGGAGGTAGGCTGATTCATCATGGTAGACCAGGTTGATCCTCCATCTTCTGAAACTTGCGCACCCCCATCATCAGCAATGATCATGCGTTGGTTGTTGGCTGGATCAATCCACAAGTCATGGTGATCTCCATGAGGGGCATTGGCGCCTCTGAAGGTTTTACCCCCATCGGTAGATTTATGGTAACTCACGTTGAGCACATAGAGGGTCTCCTCATTTTGAGTATCGGCGTAGATTCTGGAATAGTACCAGGCACGTTGACGGAGGTTTCGGTCTTCATTGACTAACTCCCAGGTTTGACCGGCATCTTTGGAAGTATATACTCCTCCTTTGTCGTTTTCAATGATGGCATACAAGCGGTTGGAATTCTTAGGCGATACTGTGATTCCCATAATGCCAAGTACTCCTTTCGGGAAGGTGGCTTTGGAAGAAAGTTCCTCCCAAGTTTTCCCACCGTTGGAAGATTTAAAAAGTTTGGATCCTGGTCCCCCACTCTCCAAACTGTAGGGTGTGCGTTGCAATTGCCAGGTAGAGGCATACATTACCTCTGGATTGTTGGGATCCAACACCAGATCTACTGCTCCAGAGAGTTGATCCACGAAAAGAACTTGTTCCCAGGTTTTGCCTCCATCGGTAGTTTTGTATACGCCACGGGTGGCATCGGGCTTAAAAATATCTCCCAACACGGCAGCATAGACTACGTTGGGATTGTTTGGGTGGATTCTTAGGCGCGAAACAAAGCGGCTTTTATCCAAACCTGCTCGTGCCCAAGTTTTGCCTGCATCGGCACTCTTCCATATCCCATAGCCAAAAGAAACATTACCCCGGACGGTTTTTTCACCACCACCGGCATAGACGACAGCAGTATCGCTTTCGGCCACTGCCACAGCACCCATAGAACCGCCGAAGAAACCATCGGAAACAGATCTCCAAGTTTGGCCTGCATTGCTCGTTTTCCAGATGCCACCTCCAGTTGAAGCGAAGTAATAGGATTTGTCATTGCCTTTGACTCCGGTTACGGCATCCGCTCTACCGCCTCTAAATGGACCGATCAAGCGCCATTGAACCGCATCATAGACTTTGGGATCTGGAATTTGTTGCCCAACACCGGGAAGACTTAGGACAAGAAGTAGCAAGAGTACGCCACTTCGAAGGAGAGTTTGAAACGGGATCATGATGGGTTGAATTAATATCTTGATTTAAGGTAGGTGAAAAGTTGGAAAAGGAAGTAAAAAAATTGATTAAAGGCAAAAAGATGGGCTAAGGGCAAAAAAAAACCTCTTCCGAGGAAGAGGTTTAAAGAATTAGGGATGGGAAATTAATCCTGAGCAGGAACGATGCTCACGTAGGATCTGCCATCAAATCTTTTCTTAAAAGCTACTACACCGTTGGTCAATGCGAATAGCGTGTGGTCTTTACCTACCCCAACATTCAAGCCTGGGTGGTGTTTTGTACCTCTTTGTCTTACTAGGATATTTCCTGCGATGACTACTTCACCGCCGAACTTTTTCACACCCAATCTTTTGGAATGTGACTCACGACCGTTCTTGGAACTACCTACACCTTTTTTGTGTGCCATGGTTTTATTCGTTTATGATTTCTTTGGAAAGAAAATCTTATAAAGTGATAGATTCGATCATTACTTTGGTGAAGTCTTGTCTGTGACCATTCTTCTTCTTGTAGCCCTTACGGCGCTTCTTTTTGAAGACAATCACCTTGTCACCTTTTACATGACCCAGAATTTTTCCGGATACCTTGGCTCCTGCGATTAGCGGAGCACCTACAGACACAGTGCCATTGGCTTCTGCCAATAAGACCTGGTCAAATTCCACGGAAGCGCCAGCGTCACCTGCCAATTTAGGGGCATAGACGAACTGATCTTTTGTTACTTTGAACTGCTTTCCTGCGATGTTAACAATTGCGTACATGTTGCTTGATTTATCGAAATCGGAGTGCAAATATAGGAATTGAAATGAAACTAAAAAAACTTTCTCCGAAAATGATAAAAGATTACGCTCGACTTTTTGAAAGAAGAAAGAAGGGCAAGAATTGGTCCGCCTGGCTACAAATTTTTCAAAAGACTGAAAATGAATGAAACCGAAAGCCAAATTTACAACTTGCTGTTTTTCAGTTTTTTACAATTTTTTTGGAATCATTTTTTTTATTGACTTATGTTCAAAACAAGGGTCAGTACCATCCGCCAAAAACTTTTTTAAACATTTTTAAAATTATTCAATGAGGCCAAATTGCGGAATTTGATTGATTTTTTACTTAATACATCTGATGTTATCATCTTGATATATAATTAGTTACATTGTTTTTGACTTTCGGTCATTTATCTATTTTTTGCCCCATTTCCGACTTTTTTATTCCCTTTTTGATCCTCATATTTGTTGACAAGCTGTTCCGAAAAGACAGCTTTTTCCTTCAAAGGAAGTCCCAAAGGCCAATTATTAGCCATAAATACCCAACCATACGATTACAACTACTAGAGAGCGATGCAGCACGAGCCGATTTTACAAGAAAACAGTAACAGATTTGTCCTATTTCCTATTCAGCATGCCGACATCTGGCAATACTACAAGAAAGCTGAAGCGAGTTTTTGGACTGCAGAAGAAATTGACCTGAGTCAAGATCTAACCGATTGGAAAAATCTAAATGATGGTGAAAGACATTTTATTTCCCACATACTTGCCTTTTTTGCTGCTTCTGATGGAATTGTAAACGAAAATCTTGCCGAGCACTTCGTGGCTGAAGTACAGTATACCGAAGCCAAGTTCTTTTACGGTTTCCAGATCGCAATGGAAAACATCCATTCTGAAACCTACTCTTTACTAATTGACACCTATATCAAAGACAACGGAGAGCGTGATCGCCTACTCAATGCCATTGAGCACATCGACTGCGTGAAGAAAAAAGCAGATTGGGCTTTGCGTTGGATTGACAATGGAAGCTTCCAGGAGCGTTTGATCGCCTTTGCTGCAGTGGAAGGAATTTTCTTTTCTGGCTCATTCTGCTCCATCTTTTGGTTGAAGAAAAGAGGATTGATGCCAGGCCTTACCTTCTCCAACGAATTGATTTCTAGAGACGAGGGGTTGCACTGCGATTTTGCTTGCCACCTCTACACCAAGCATGTCAACAACCAATTGCCAAAAGAAACTGTTCGCCAAATCATCATGGATGCAGTAGCGATCGAAAAAGAATTTGTCACTGATGCCTTGCCCGTACGACTCATTGGAATGAATGCAGATTTGATGTGTCAATACATTGAGTTTGTAGCAGACCGCCTATTGATGGAATTGGGATGTGAAAAAGAATGGAACAGCAGCAATCCATTCGATTTCATGGACATGATCTCCTTGCAAGGCAAAACCAACTTCTTCGAAAAACGAGTAGGTGACTATCAAAAAGCCGGGGTGATGAAATCCACCGAACCTGCTGATAGCGCTGCTCGATTCTCTATCGAAGAAGACTTCTAAACGAATTGGCTTACCCAACAATACCTAATTAAACCACCCCTTTAAAATCGCCTGAGTATGTTAGTAATTAAAAGAGACGGAAGAAGAGAATCCGTACGATTCGACAAGATCACTGCAAGGATAGAGAACCTTTGCTATGAACTAGATCCTAAATTCATTCAACCCATAGAAGTTGCCAAGAAGGTAATTGATGGATTGTATGATGGGGTAACCACTTCCGAACTCGATAACCTTGCCGCAGAAGTATGTGCCTCACTTACGGTGAGACACCCTGACTATGCAATTTTGGCGGCACGTATTGCCATCTCCAACCTACACAAAACCACCAGCCAGTCTTTTTCCAATACCATGAAAAGGCTGTATACCTATATCAACCCAAAAACTGGGGAGAACGCTCAATTGCTGGATACAGAGGTATACGGAATTATCAAACAACACGCTGCGAAACTCGATGAGGCGATCGATTACAAGCGCGATTTCAGTTACGACTATTTTGGATACAAAACCTTGGAAAAAAGCTACCTCATCCGTTTGGATGGCAAGGTAGTCGAACGACCTCAGCACATGCTGATGCGGGTGGCAGTAGGTATTCACAGAGAGGATTTGGATGCAGCGATTGAAACATACGACCTGCTTTCCGAAAAGTGGTTTACACACGCCACTCCTACTCTATTTAATGCAGGTACCCCAAAGCCACAACTATCCTCCTGCTTCCTTCTGACTATGAAGGATGACAGCATCGATGGGATCTACGATACCTTAAAGTCTTGTGCTAAAATCTCTCAATCTGCTGGAGGAATAGGTCTTTCCATCCACAATGTCCGCGCAAAAGGAAGTTACATCAAAGGAACCAATGGCGTATCCAATGGGATCGTTCCTATGCTTCGAAACTTTGACATGACCGCCCGCTACGTAGATCAAGGAGGAGGAAAACGTAAAGGAAGCTTCGCCATCTACTTGGAACCTTGGCATGCAGACATCAAGGACTTCCTTGAACTCAGAAGAAACCATGGTAAGGAAGAAATGCGTGCAAGAGATCTTTTCTATGCACTTTGGATTCCTGACTTATTTATGAAACGTGTAGAAAACAACGAGGAATGGTCCCTCTTCTGCCCGAACGAAGCCCCAGGACTTTCTGATTGCCATGGAGAGGAATTCGAGCGTTTGTATGAGAAATACGAAAAAGAAGGCAGAGCAAGAGAAACCATCAAAGCGCAAGAACTTTGGTTTGAAGTATTGGAATCTCAGATCGAAACCGGTACTCCTTACATGCTCTACAAGGATGCTGCCAACGGCAAATCCAATCAGCAAAACTTGGGGACCATCAAGTCTTCTAACCTTTGCACAGAGATCATCGAATACACTGCCCCTGATGAGGTAGCCGTATGTAACCTGGCTTCCATTGCCCTTCCAAAATTTGTGGAGGCGGGAGAAGACGGTGTACTTCGCTTCGATCACCAAAAGTTGTATGAGATCACCAAGGTGGCTACCCGCAACCTCAACAAGGTGATTGATATCAACTACTATCCAGTAGAGGAAGCGAGAAAGTCTAACTTCAGACACCGTCCCATTGGCTTGGGTATCCAAGGCCTAGCAGATGCCTTCATCCTACTCAGAATGCCTTTCGATTCAATGGAAGCCAAAGGCCTAAACGAGGATATCTTCGAAACAATCTACTTTGCAGCAGTAGAAACTTCCATGGAACTAGCCAAAATCAATGGCACCTACGAAACCTACGAGGGATCTCCTGCATCTAAAGGTATCCTACAGTTTGACATGTGGGGAGTAACTCCTAAATCTGGACGTTACGATTGGGATTCATTGAAAGAAAAAGTGAAGAAGTTCGGAATGAGAAACTCCCTATTGGTTGCTCCAATGCCGACCGCTTCAACTTCTCAGATCTTGGGTAACAACGAGTGCTTTGAGCCTTACACCTCCAACATCTACACAAGAAGAACCCTTTCCGGAGAATTTATCGTAGTGAACAAACACTTGATGAAGGATTTGATCGACCTAGGCTTGTGGAATGATACCATGCGTAATCGTCTCATCTCTACCAACGGATCGGTACAGAATGTTCCTGGAATCCCTCAAAACATCAAAGATCTCTACAAAACAGTTTGGGAGATCTCTCAAAAAGTAATCATCGAAATGGCTGCCGATCGCGGAGCCTACATCTGCCAATCTCAAAGCATGAACATCTTCATGCAAGATCCAAATTTTGGCAAGTTGACTTCCATGCACTTCTACGCTTGGAAGAAAGGGTTGAAAACAGGCATGTACTACCTACGTTCGCAGGCCGCTACTTCAGCCATCAAGTTTACCTTGGATAAGTCTCAACTTGAGCAACCAAAAATGGAAAAGGCGAACGAAACAGAAGCACTAAAAACACAAAAGCAAGATGCCATTGCCTGTTCCTTGGACGATCCTGAGGGCTGCGAAATGTGCGGAAGCTAAATCGATATTCTAGAGTTCATTAATGAATAAAGGCGTTTGATCCTATCAAACGCTTTTTTTTATATCTTTTCATTGATGAATAAAGAAACACTAGCTCAAAGGCTTCAAGTATTGAACTTCAACACTAAAGCCAAATTTGGAATTCTCACTCCTCAGCACATGGTGGAACATTTGATTCTCACCTTAAAAATGTCTTCCGGTAGAATCCCAATTCCAGAATTTGTGCCCACAGAAAAACAGTTGGCAGGAAAACAAGCCCTACTTTTTACAGACATCCCTTTTCCCAAGGGCATCAAAGCCCCTGGATTGCCCGATACCTTACTCGATCTTCGATTTCCAGATCTAGAAATTGCCAAGGCGGAACTAATTAAAAGTTGGGATGCTTACCAGTTACTCTTCCAGGAAAATCCAACGAAACAAACCCTACATCCACGCTTCGGCTTACTCAACTTCGAGGAATGGGAACGATTTCATGCCAAGCACATGGATCACCACCTGAGTCAATTTGGCTGTTAAAAATTCTTTAATTTTCTTCCTTAGCAGGGTCTATAGACGACACGCCGCCAGAGACCATAAACTTCATGATGTCGGAGTTTTTAACTCCTTTGAGCGCCGTGATTTTTTCTTTCTTGACGAGAAACACATTTCCAGACACATTGTAACTGTGGGGGAAATAAACGGCCACCAAACCGGGTGCTCCAATGGAGGACATCTCCTCTTGGGTGACAAAGCCTAGCCGATGAAGGCTTTCAGATACCTCCACGAGAACCGGTGCATTAAACTTCTTTTTTTCCCCTACAAAAGCGCCCATCAAATCCTTGATGGAGGTGTAGAGTAAGTTGACAAATGGAATCTTAAAAACTCCTCGCTCAAACCAATCAAAAAATGGTTTGGTGAAAAATAGGCTTGCCAAATACCCCACCACCGTAATCAAGGCAAACACCATCAAAATGCCAATCCCTGGGATGGATACAGGGATCAAATTATCCAGAAATAGGAAAAGTTCGTAAATAATGTATCCTGTGATTGCCACAGGAGTCAGAAACAACAAGCCCCTAAAGAAATACGCCAATAATTTTCGATAGGTAATGGACATGGATTTGGGTTTTTGGAATAATACTAACGAACACTAGATTCAACTATTTTTTCAATCCAGAAGTTTAATTTTCACACTCCGGTAATAAATCACACTTTCTGGGTCATGGGCTTGAAGGGCAATCGTACCTCGATCAAATCGCTTTTTTCCAAGGGGAGATGCTCGCTTGGTATCTGCAGACTCATCGTATTCCATGACTACCTTCCCATTGAGGGCTACCGAAATCTGATCTCCGTTTACGATTACATGATAGGTATACCATTCTCCATCCTTGACATGCACCTCTGACACATCTTGAACAGCATACAGACTCCCTGACTTTCGCCAATCGGAATGGGTTTGATTGACTTGAACCTCGTAGCCTTTTTCTGGCCAATCGGTTTCTTGGTACGCTGTATGGATAAAAATACCAGAATTGGCTTTAGGTAGGGTCTTCACCTCCACGAGGAGTTCAAAGTTTTTAAAGTCTGCACCGCCTACATCTCCCACGTAAAAAGCATGTGCCCTCGGACCTGCCACTTTTAGAAGACCATTCTCCACTGCAAATGAAGTTGGATTTTCAGAAACCTTCCAACCCGAAAGGTCTTTGCCGGAAAAAAGTTCAATCCATTCTTGCGCCTGCGCGACAGCAGAAAACTGAAATACTAAAACCACGACAAACGTAAATACCATCTTCATAAAACGAGAAATTAAAGGTTAGTTCAATCAAGTTAGGCAATTATTTCCTGCACAAAAAAAGACCCTGAAGTTTCTTCAGGGTCTTAATTGTAGGACATCCCTCTTATTACAAGTCAATTCCCATAAAAGACATGAAGGCAATGCCCATCAAACCAGTAAGGAGCATGGTAATTCCCAATCCTTTCAGTCCATTGGGAACCATGGAATACTTCAAACGCTCACGGATAGCTGCCAAAAGCACGATGGCTAGCATAAATCCAAAACCTGAGCCAAAGCCATAAACAGCAGACTCTGCAAGCGTATAATCACGTTGAGCCATAAAGAGACATCCACCTAGAATTGCACAGTTTACCGCTATCAAGGGAAGGAAAATACCCAACTGACCGTACAAGGCAGGGGAGAACTTTTCTACCACCATTTCTACCAATTGCACAATACCTGCAATGATGGCGATAAACATGATGAATCTTAGGAAGGACAAATCAATGGTTGCCATGCTGGCAGAAATCCAAGTCAGAGCGCCTTCTTTCAATACAAACTCATTCAAAATCCAGTTGAAGGGAACAGTTACTCCCAACACAAATACAACAGCAGCCCCAAGACCAACCGCAGTACTTACTTTTTTGGAAACGGCAAGAAAAGAGCACATGCCCAAGAAGTAGGCGAAAATCATGTTGTCGATAAAAATCGACCGAATACCTAAGCTGAATAATTCCATTTTTTCTGTGTCTTAATTAATGTTCCACATAGCCTGTTTTGGTACGCTGTACCCAAACAATCAGCCCTAAAATAATAAATGCTCCTACTGGTGTAACCATCAATCCATTGGTGGCCAACTTGAAATCTGGACCAAACAAACTGGAAATATACTGGAAAACAGGAATTCCAAATACGGCTCCAGAACCCCATAATTCCCGGAAGAAGGCAACTGTCAAGATAATCCAAGAATATCCTAAGGCAGAACCCAAGCCATCTAGCATCGAGTCATAAGGCTTGTTGCCCATGGCAAATGCCTCTAGACGACCCATTACGATACAGTTGGTGATGATCAAACCAATAAACACCGATAGTTCCTTGTACATATCATAGGCAAAAGCCTTCAATACCTCACTTACCAAAGTTACCAGCGTGGCTACTACCGCCAATTGCACAATAATTCGTACTCGGGCAGGAATGGTATTTCGCATCAACGAAATTACAAAATTGGACAGCGCAACTACAAAGATTACTGAGATGGCCATAACCAAAGTAGGCTTCATCTGAGTGGTCACCGCCAAGGCAGAGCAAATCCCCAAAACCTGAACAGTAATCGGGTTATCGTCTATTAAAGGATCAGTAATTAGTTTTTTTCTGCGTTTTGAGAAAATTGCCTCAGCTGGTTTAGCAGTTACTTCCTTTTCTAATGTTTCCGTACTCATAAGGTTATTAGTTGAATGAGTTAATATTAAAGAGCAGCAACTGCTGCCTTTGGAGTTGACTTGGCTTTGATGTACCCTTCATAGTGGCCCATGTACGCTTTAAGCATATTATTGACACCATTTCCAGTAATGGTAGCACCAGACATTCCATCCACCTTGTGCGCATCAGAGGTATAATCTTTCCCTTCTCCTTTTTGCATCATCACGGTAATTAAGGCACCCGATTCATCAAATATTTTCTTTCCTACATACCGCTCTTGAACTTTCGCTTCCGTGATTCGTGCACCAAGACCTGGGGTCTCTGCAGCATGTGCTAAAGTAATACCACCGATTGTATTCATGTCTGTATCCAAAGCAAGGTATCCCCAAATGGCATCCCATAGCCCTGCACCATACATCGGGAAGATGTAAGATTCAACGGCTTCTGGATTTCCTTCTGCGTGGAAAATAAACACCGGGTAGGCACGCTCTTCCGCTGGCTTTTTGTAGTCCTTCGCGATTTCAACTTTCTCTGCAGTCACTCCTTCTTGGGTAATTTCTTTTCCAGTGATGTCCACCACGGTAGAAGAAATTCGAGAAGAGTAGAACGCATTTACTTCTTCAGGGGTCATGGCAGCGATTTCTTCTGCAGAGATCACCGCACCCAAAATTTGCTTTTTCTTATCCAAGGCGATGGCTTCTTGTTGCCAAGGACCAAGTACCTGTGCTGATCCTGAGAGTAATAATCCCAAGATAATGGTCAACACAGCAGAATAGACGATAATGTAAGTATTAGACTGTTGCACGTTGTAACCTCCTTGTTTTATTTGCCTTAACTACATAGTGATCGATCAATGGAGCAACCACATTCATAAATAGTACTGCAAGCATGATGCCTTCAGGGTATGCAGGGTTAGTCACACGAATGACCACCGTAAATACCCCAATTAAAATTCCATAAATCCACTTTCCTAGTTCGGTCTGCGCGGCAGATACGGGGTCAGTAGCCATAAAGACTACTCCAAATGCCAAGCCTCCCATTACTAAATGGTATTCTGCCGGCATGGCCATGTATTCATTCACAGCCAAAGCATTCATCACTAAGCCCATGACATAGGCACCACTAAATCCGCCTACGATGATCTTCCAACTCGCTACACCTGTAGCCACTAGAATTACTGCGCCAATCAAGGCCATCAAAGTAGAAGTTTCACCAATGGAACCAGGAATCCAACCCATAAACATGCTCATGAAGCTGTAATCCGCTCCCAAGGCTGCATTGTGCGTGGACAAGGCCTCCACAACTGGAGTGCCATCAATGCTAGAGTTATAAGCCACACCAAGAGCTGTAGCCCCAGAAAAACCATCTACTGCAGTCTTGTCTCCTAGGTAAGTCCATACTTGATCCCCAGAGATTTGTGCTGGATACGCAAAATATAAAAACGCTCTTGCGGTCATGGCCACATTGAGAATATTCATTCCCGTGCCACCAAATACTTCTTTTCCAATCACCACGGCAAAAATGGTAGCCAAAGCCACCTGCCATAACGGAATAAATGGAGGCATGACCAAGGCAATCAACATCCCGGTCACCAAATACCCCTCAGAAATGGGGTGATTACGGATCACACAGAAGGTAAATTCAGTAGCCAAGCCCACTGCATAGGAAACGATCAAAATCGGCAACACAGACAGTGCACCAAAAATAGCCTTGTCTAGAAATGTGCCTTCTGCACCAGTCGCAATGAAATGCTGGTGTCCAATATTAAGAATTCCAAAAAGCAAAGCAGGAATCATGGCGATTACTACCGTGATCATGACGCGCTTCAAGTCTGTAGCATCTTTGATTTGCGCTCCTTTGGACTTGGTAATCAAGTCAGGTGCAAAAGCAATAGTACGATGCCCTTCATATAGGGTATGGAATTTTTCCCACTTGCCGCCCTTTTCAAAGTTTGGCTTCATTCCATCGAAGAGATTTTGTAATAACTTCATAGCTTAATTATACATTAACAATTCAATCCCGTGGCGGACCAACTCCTGTAGTTCATTTTTGGAAGGATCTACAAATTCGCAAAGTGCCACATCTTCTTCAATTACTTCATACAAGCCGAGCTCTTCCATCTCATCAAAGTCCTCGGTCACGATGGCTTTGAACAAGTAGGTAGGCAAAATATCCATCGGCATTACTTTCTCAAATACGCCAGAAACTACGAAGGGACGCTCCTCTCCATGGGTATTGGTATCCACTTTGAATTCTCCACCTTTGAGGAAGGAAAACATGCCTATTGCTTTGTGGAAACTCAATTTGGATGCACTTGGCTTCAACCAGCCCAAGAACTCCTCGTATTTTCCTTCAGGAATTACAGTGACTTGGTTGTGGTAAAAACCTAAGTAACCGTCCTTTTCAATTTTTTCTCCTGTCAACACATTGCCGGAGATGATTCGTAAGGTCTCAGGCTGGGCAATTCCGCCTAAGAAAGCACTCACATTGGCCCCCGTATACGTTTTGACATAGCCTTTTTGGCTCATTTCAGATCCTGTCAAGGCGATTACTTTGGAAGCATCATAAATGCCTTCCAAAACAAATTTTCCAATTTGAACCACTCCATATGGGGAAACAGTCCATGCAATATCTCCTTTATTGATAGGATCGAGGTGGTGAATTTGTGTGCCCACATTTCCCGCAGGGTGTGGGCCAGAAAACTGGTTGACTTGTGCGTTTTTTACCCCAGCAAAGATCGCTGGAACCTGCTTTGCCCCATCCACATTTAAGTGAACCTTGCCAGTTGTCAATTTCGCTAACGCATCGATACCTGCTTGAAAGTAACGCTCTTCTCCTTGAAGGATGAACGGTACTTCTGCAGCCAAGGGATGCGTATCAAAACCCGAAACAAAGATGGCCTTCGGAGAGTCTGCTGGATTAGCCACAATCCCAAAGGGACGCTGAATGATGTTTGGCCATACCCCTGAAGCGGCAAGTTTTCCAGCCAAGGAGGCTCGGTCATGTCCTAAATCTAAGGCTCCGGCTTTTTCATGCGTTACCGAACTGTCCGCAAGAATTTTGATTTCCAAAAGTTTTCTTTTGTCGCCACGCTTGATCTCCACTACCTCTCCAGAAACAGGAGAAGCGTAGATCACTTGATCCATGGCTTTGTCCAAGAGAATTGGAGTGCCTGCTTTTACAGTATCTCCCTCGTTTACGAGCACTTTGGGACGTTGAATCCCCGGAAAATCCGTGGGTTTAATGGCAAAAGTGGTCGCTGCAGCCACTTGGATCAACTCCAAAGGAGCCTTTCCCACGAGCTTCAGGTCAAACCCTTTTTTAAGCTTCACTATTTTTGACATATCTGTTTGGAACTATGAGCCTTTAAAAACGCCACAAATCTAAGAAAAAACCTTTTGAGATGGAGCTTAAGTCACATTAATTGTTGGAAGTTTTAGTAGAAAGAAAACAAATCAGGGATGGCCACTTATGCCTGTAGGATGCGCTCGGAAATACCACCTACAAAGGTCTTGACCTGCTCCATCAACCACATCGGTGTAGAAGTAGCCCCACAAATCCCCACTCGCTCTGCATTCTGAAACCAATCCGCTTCTATTTCTTCCTCATTTTCAATGAAATAACTTCTAGGGTTTTCAGAGAGACAGACTTGATACAAGGCTTTTCCATTGGAACTTTTCTTTCCTGATACAAACAAAATCACGTCATTCTCCTGGGCAAAGCGTTGCAATTGAGGCTCCCGATTCGATACTTGCCGGCAGATGGAGTCATTGGAATTGAAATCAATCTCAGTCAACTCCCCTTTTGCATCCTTGATTCGACGTTCAATTTTCTCGGAAAGGGCATAAAAGCCCTTTGTGCTTTTGGTAGTCTGGCTAAACAAGGTGATTGGGCGATTGTAATCGAGGTTATCCAAATCCGAATCGTCCGTCACCACAATCGCCTTTTCCAAAGTCTGTCCAGTCAAGCCTATCACTTCCGCATGGCCTTTTTTACCATAAATGACGATTTGCCCATTTTCACGCTCCATCTTATCAAAGGCATTTTTCACTCGATTCTGAAGTTTAAGCACCACTGGGCAAGAAGCATCGATCAATTCGATGTTATTTTCAATGGCCAACTTATAGGTCTCTGGCGGCTCTCCATGTGCACGAATCAACACTTTACAATTACTCAACTCCTGTAACTGCTCGCGATCAATCACTACCAATCCCTTTTCGCTCAATCGCTTGACCTCCATGTCGTTGTGAACAATGTCTCCAAGACAATACAAGGGTTCCTTGTTTTCCATTTCGTCCTCTGCCATCTTGATGGCAAACTCTACCCCGAAACAATACCCTGAATTCTTATCTATGGTCACTTGCATAGGTTCCTTAGTTTAGCGTTACTTTCTTGACCAAGTCAAGGATTTGATCTACTTGCTGGGAAAATGTCAAGGAACTGGTATCAATCTCTACTGCATCAGCCACCTTGATCAAGGGGCTTTCAGCTCTATTCGAATCCACTTGATCCCTATTTTCCAAATTTAATTTAATGTCTTCCAAAGATACTTGCTCTCCTTTTTCTTGAAGTTCAATTTGCCGGCGTCTTGCCCGCGTCTCTACGTCCGCAGTCATGAAAAGTTTTAGTTCTGCCTCAGGAAATACCACCGAGCCAATGTCTCGCCCATCCATCACTACTCCTTTTTTTCGACCCAACTGCTGCTGTTGCGCCACCAGTTCTGCCCGAATTTCCTTTACTGTGGCTACTTCACTTACACGTTCAGAAACCCGCATGGTTCGAATTTCTTTTTCTACATTGACCCCATTCAGATACGTCTCCTGTTTGCCAGTCTCTGGGTTGAGTTGAAAAGAAATTTGCAGGCTTCTCAAGCCTATTTCCACATCCTCAGGGCGAAGAGGAGAAAGATTAAGATTTAAAAAATGGAGGGCAGCAGCCCGATACATAGCCCCAGAATCGATGAAGGTGTAGCCTAATTGTTTGGCTACCTCCTTAGCAGTCGAACTTTTTCCGCATCCCGAATACCCGTCAATGGCGATGACAATTTTGTTCATCAAAAAAACCTGTCTTGTTTTACTGCCTAAAATTTGGGCAAATATAGTAGTTTTAGCAGTACTTAATTCCAAATAGCCCCAGATCCTTTTCCCTAAAAAATAAAGAGCTGAGGCCGCTTCCTTTTGATGCCATGATTCTCCTTGCCAACCTTGTTGACCTCCACCAAAGACAGGTTTATTCTGTAGCCTTAGAAGTACAGGAACAAAAAATCCAGCGCATCCAAAAAATCGCTTCTGACACTAATTTACCCTTTCTGCTCCCAGGTTTTATTGACGCCCACGTGCATGTGGAATCCTCCATGTTGGTCCCTTCCGAATTCGCTCGGCTAGCAGTGGTACATGGCACAGTGGCTACTATTTCTGATCCGCATGAAATCGCCAATGTCTGTGGCATGCAAGGGGTAGAATACATGATTGATAACGGCAAACAAGTACCCTTTCATTTTTTCTTTGGAGCCCCTTCTTGTGTGCCTGCTACCCCTTTTGAAACCGCCGGAGGAGAAATCTCTGCTGCAAACATTCAAGAATTGATGGCTCGCCCAGAAATCCTGTACCTGGCCGAAATGATGAACTGGCCTGGAACTGTCAACCGTGACCCTGAAGTCATGGAGAAAATTCAGATTGCCCAGCAGCAGGGCAAGCCCATCGACGGGCATGCCCCAGGACTTCGAGGAGAACTCGCACAAAAATATGTATCTGCAGGCCCAAGTACCGACCACGAATGCTTTACCTACGAGGAAGCCTTGGAGAAAATCAAACTTGGAATGAAAATCTCCATTCGGGAAGGTTCCGCCGCCAAAAACTTTGAGGCCCTGATCGACCTCATCGACGATTACCCCGAGATGCTGCTCTTCTGTTCGGACGACAAGCACCCGGACAACCTCGCGATGAGCCACATCAACGAACTCGTCCGCCGCGCGGTGGCCAAAGGAAAAGACATTTTTGATGTATTGAGAGCGGCCTGTATCCATCCCATCATCCACTACTCCCTTCCCGTTGGCCAACTACGAGAAGGAGATGGGGCGGACTTTATTTTGGTCAAAGACCTGGAAAATTTTGAGGTCCTAGCCACCTACATTAAGGGGCAAAAGGTGGCTGAAAATGGGCAATCCCTAATCCCTAGAATCAAAAATGAGGTGATCAACCACTTCAATACCTCCCCAAAAAAACCAGCAGACTTTCAAATCCCATCCCAGAACAAGCAAGTGCGGGTCATTGAAGCGCTGGATGGGCAATTGATGACCCCAGAAGTAGCGGGAGAAATTACCGTGAAAAATGGACTTGCCGAATCCAACCCAGACCAGGATATTCTGAAAATCACGGTGGTCAATCGCTACCAGGACGCACCTCCTGCCCTCGCATTTATCAAAAATTTTGGATTGAAAAGCGGGGCAATCGCCTCCTCAGTAGGTCATGACTCCCACAACATCATTGCTGTAGGAGTGGACGATGCCTCTATTTGCAGGGCCGTAAATTTGTTGATTGAGGCCAAGGGCGGGGTATCCGCTGTATGGGAAGATCAGGAAGAGGTCCTTCCGCTACCGGTGGGAGGCATCATGTCCCCCGAAGATGGTTACGAAGTAGCGGCAACCTATACCCGGATCGATCGCATCGCCAAAGAAATGGGTTCTAGACTCAATTCCCCCTTCATGACCCTCAGTTTCATGGCCTTGCTGGTGATTCCAGATCTCAAACTCAGCGATAAAGGGCTTTTTGATGGGAAAAAATTTGCATTTACAACAGTTTTTAAATGAAGAGGTGCAATCCAACTCTTTGTTATTTCAAATTAGCCCTTGTTTAGGAGTTTAGTTAGGGTTAAATTAACTAGTTGAGTTTTATTAGAGTAGGCTTAAAAGCCTGCAAGTTTTCTCAGTTCAATTTTTAGTTAAGACACTCACTTTTTTCAACCTCCTATGCTACTCTCCGTCATCAATCTCCCGGCACCCATTTTCACGCTACTCCTAGTTCTTTACCTAGTATTGGTCGTGTATGTCCTCATCTCCATCGCAAAAAGTAACCAATCGTTTGGGACCAAAATTTTGCTACTGGCCCTGGTAATTCTAATTCCTTTGGCGCCGATCTTCTATTTGATTTTCAAATCTCCTGCAAAGTCAGCAAGGAATAGTTAAAAAATAGGAGTAAAAAAGGCAGCCATCTGGCTGCCTTTTTTTGTTAAAACTCCGAAGTAAAGTGGAATTCAATTTCCGGATAATTATCCTGCACCATCTGTAGCCAGGATTTAGACTCGGCCATAAAGACCAACTTATCGTCTTTATCTCGTGCGATGTAGCGGTTTTTGGAGCGGACAAACTCATCCAATTGCTTCTTATCTGCGCAACTGATCCAGCAGGCCTTGTACAGGTTCATCGGATGAAACTCCACCGTGGCATTGTATTCATTTTTCAAACGAAACTGGATTACTTCAAACTGCAGTTGACCTACCGTACCCACTACTTTTCTGGCACCCATTTCGAAAGTAAAAAGTTGAGCCACTCCCTCCTCCATCAATTGCTTCAGCCCTTTTTCCAATTGCTTGGTCTTCATGGCATCCTTGTTGACCACCTCTCTGAAAATCTCAGGCGAGAAACTAGGGATTCCTGTGAAAACTAAGTTTTCCCCCTCCGTAAGTGTATCCCCAATCTTGAGATTTCCGGTATCGTATAAGCCTACAATATCTCCAGGGAAGGCCTCGTCAATAATTTCTTTGTCCTGAGCCATAAACTGGGTCACATTGGAAAAACGAAGCGGCTTTGGTCCACGAACATGGTTGTAGGGCTTGTTCCGCTCAAACTTCCCCGAACAAATTCGTAAAAAGGCAATTCGGTTTCGGTGGTTGGGATCCATGTTGGCATGGATCTTAAACACAAAGCCGGAAAACTTAGATTCCTCAGGCGCTACTTTCCGTAGATCTGTTTCTCTACTTTGTGGGATTGGGGCAATCTGGATAAAGGTGTCCAACATTTCATTCACCCCAAAATTGTTCACGGCAGAACCAAAAAATACGGGAGCGATTTTTCCTTCCAGGTAATCGTTGACCTCAAAATCAGGGTACACTCCTTCAATCAAATCTACATCTTCCCGAAGTTGATTGGCATTGCCTGGGCCAATTAAAGCATCCAACTGAGGATCGTCTAAATTTTCAAATACCTGCCGGTCGTCACTCAACTTCCGCTGCGAAGGGGTAAATAGGTTGAGCTTCTTCTCGTAGAGATTGTACACCCCTTTAAACCCTTTTCCCATGCCTATAGGCCAAGAAAGTGGACGCACTTTAATATTCAACTTGGATTCTACCTCATCCAGAAGGTCGTAAGGATCTCTACCCTCTCGGTCCAATTTATTGATAAAGCAAATCACAGGAGTATTGCGCATGCGGCAGACCTCCATCAATTTTTCAGTTTGAATTTCGACCCCCTTCACACAGTCAATGACCATGATGACCGAATCCACAGCAGTCAAGGTTCGGTAGGTGTCTTCCGCAAAATCCTGGTGACCTGGGGTATCGAGCAGGTTGATTTTGATATCCTTGTATTCAAAGCCCATTACAGAAGTCGCCACCGATATTCCGCGTTGCTTTTCAATTTCCATCCAGTCAGACTTGGTCGCCGTATCGATCTTGTTCGATTTGACTGCACCAGCCGTCTGTATAGCACCTCCAAAAAGTAGTAATTTTTCAGTCAGGGTAGTCTTCCCTGCATCGGGGTGAGCAATGATAGCGAAGGTTCTACGCTTGTTGATTTCGGCAGTTAAACTCATTGGGAATGAAATTCAGGCAGCAAAGGTAACTAAAAATGGCTTAACCCCATTTTTAAAGTTGCTAGGGAATACCTACTCCATCCAGATTCCGGTTTCAAGGGGCACCCAAGATTCCTTTGCTCACAAAGGGGCTGCTTTCCTCCATGGGCCCCTGTAGCAAAATCCGGAACGTCGTGCCCTTGCCCAGTTCGGACTGCTTCACAAAAATCTTTCCCCCATGGTACCCTTCCACAATTCGTTTGGACAAGGTGAGCCCCAGTCCCCATCCTCTTTTTCGTGAAGAAAAGCCCGGAGTAAACACTTTTTTGTATTTCATTTTCTCAATCCCCATCCCCGTGTCTGTAATGTCTATGCCTACATATTTGTCGCTTTCCTGGAAAAGGGATAGGCGAAGCAGTCCCTTCCCTTTCATGGCATCCACGGCATTTTTACATACATTTTCGATCACCCATTCAAATAAGGGCTTGTTCAAAAGCGCAATCAATTCCTTCGAATCAGATTGAATCTCCCACTCCACTTTCGTTGAAATTCTGGGTCTAAGGTAGGCTAGCGTTTCCTCCACAATTTGGTAAACATTTTCAGGCTGAATCACTGGAGTACTTCCAATGCTACTAAATCGCTCAGTAACGACGCGCAACTTGGTCACATCCTTATCCATCTCCTGAATAATTTCCTTGTTTTCATCCCAAACAGGGGAATTCTTCAAGTAATCCATCCATGCCATCAGAGAAGCGATCGGAGTACCCAGTTGGTGCGCCGTTTCCTTGGTTAGGCCTGCCCACACCCGGTTCTGCTCTGAGAGTTTGCTTTGGTTAAATACCACATACACCAGCAATCCAAAAAGTAAAATCACCGCCAATTGAATGTAGGGATAGTATTTCAAGTTGGTCAACAGGGCTGAATTGCGGTAATAGATTCGTATATCGGCTTCTTCCAAAACGATGGGCGGATAGTCCTCCTGCATCTCTTGCAACTCTTCATTCAAAATTCGAGTAGAGTCGGCTTGGTTCCGACTGTTTTTGAATTCAATATTTCGAAATTCAATGGGATTGCCCACCCCATCCACCATGATGATGGGAAATGAATAATTCTGCTGAATGATCTCTTGGTTGATAAAAGTCAGGTTATCGGAAGTAGTCGCCGCATAGTCTAAAGCCGCTGACAATACCCGGATTTGCCTATCCTCCCGCTCCCGAAGCTCCTCCACCAGCCGATGCGTATACCCGATAGATCCCAAGCCCAGAAGTAGGGAAATCAAAAAAATCAGCCACTTGACTAAATTTTTGTTTTGATAGAAGTCGATCGATGCCAAATCGGGCAACCTATTGTTCATGCGTAGGACTTAGGTACATACTACTAGTAACTAAAGAAAAGAAATAAAAGTATCTCTAGCACCAAAAAAATAAGGTTTTCTTGGAAAATCATCTTCCTCAGAAAAGAATTCCCTAACGAAAAAAGTCCCAAAGACTGGCATCAATAACTGCTGCGAAGCCACTTCCAGAGCACCTTGTAAGAAGGCTTGGTACCATGCATCAAAATCCCAATGCGGTAAATTTTTGCAGCAAGCCAGGTGGTACCCAAAAATCCCAATACCAGCAAGCCCATGGATAACCCCAATTCCCAAAAGGGAACTCCATAACTTATCCGGCCCATCATCGCGATCGGGGAAGTAAGTGGAATGATGGATAACCAAAAAGAGGTACTGCTGCTTGGATCTTGAAGCACAAACACAAATAACCCCATGTACCCCACCAACAAGGGGATGGTAATGGGAAACATAAATTGCTGGGCATCTGAAGGAGCATCTACTGCTGCGCCTACTGCTGCAAACAAGGCTCCATACAATAGGTAGCCTCCCAAAAAGTAAAATACAAAGGCTGCCAGCAGAGACGCAAAGTCTATTCCCTGAATCACCTGAAGGATTTCGCCCAATTGCCCGGGTGCTGGAGATGCCTCCATCAACTCTGGATTGGCCATTTCCATGGCCTGTTGCTGGGGCATTTGCATGCCCAAAACGCCCATCACCACCGAGGAAAGTGTACTTATTAGGAGTACCCAGATCAGAAACTGCGTCAAACCTACTGCACCAATCCCCACAATCTTGCCCATCATGAGTTGAAATGGGCGCAAGGAAGAAACCAATATCTCCACAATCCGAGTGGACTTCTCCTCAATGACACCCTGCATAATCTGGTTGCCATAAATGAAAATAAAGAGGTAAATCAAGATGCCAGATAAAAATCCCAAGGCATAATTGACCGTGGAATCTGTGATTTTTTCTTCCCCAGCCTCACCTAGGGTAAGGGATTGCACCTTTACTTCAGTCCTGATTTCCTTCAGCACATTGGGATCTATTCCTTTGGTAAACAAGCGCTGATCCTCGATTTTTCGTTTGAGCGCACCTTCCAAATAGCCAATCAACGACGTGCTTGGATTTTCCAAGCCATAAAACTGGATTCCCTGCGGAGCAGAGAGTTCCATTTTCGGAAGGTAAAGCACTCCATACCGCTCCTCTTTCGTGACCAAAGCCTTGGCCTCTTCTAAACTTTTTCCAGAAGAACTAAATGCGTATTGCTCCGAACTTTCCATAAAAAATAAGCCGGTCTCATCCACTACTTCGATGACTCGAAGGGATTGATTTTCTTTTTCCTCCACTGCTATCCATACAAAGACCGCCATGATGGCTGGGAAAATCAAAGGCGTTAGCAGCGTGGCAATTAAAAAGGATTTTTTCTTCACCCGAGCCAAGTACTCCCGTTGAATCACTAGCAATACCTTATTCATGGGAACTGGCATTTACTTGTTGAATAAAAATTTCCTCCATACTTGGAAAGCGCTCTTGAAAGGAAATGACCTGCCCATACCCCATTAGTTCCTGCAAGAGGGCATTGGAAGTCTGTCCATTCAAGGGCAGCAACAAGTCTACGCGGCCTTCTTCCCGGGCTTCCACTTGCCAGGTGGCTGGCAACTCTTGGTTGAGTCCATCCAGACTTACTCGGATCTCCGCGGGTCTAAATCTAGATTTGATCTCCCGAATGCTTCCATCCAAAATTTTCTTGGACTTGTGAATCATGGCCACTTGATCACAAAGGAGTTCCACGGACTCCATACGATGGGTACTCAACAATATGGTAGTCCCTGCTTTTTTCAATTCTAGAATTTCCTCCTTTAGAAGCGCGGCATTGACGGGATCAAAGCCGGAAAAAGGTTCGTCCAAAATCAAAAGCCTAGGTTCATGAATGACCGTAGCGATAAATTGAATTTTCTGAGCCATGCCTTTGGAGAGGTCTTCAATTTTCTTGTTTTTCCAAGAGGTAATTTCAAACTTCTCCAACCACCGATGGACCCGCTGTTTTGCTTCTGAAGCAGTAAGGCCTTTGATTCTTGAAAAATAGATCAACTGATCCCAAACCCCCATTTTCTTGTACAAGCCCCGCTCCTCTGGAAGGTAACCAATTTTCCGAATGGACTCGCCTGATAAGCGTTGCCCATCCATCCTTACTTCCCCACTATCCTGTTCAATGATTTGATTGATGATTCGAATCAACGTGGTTTTGCCAGCGCCGTTCGGACCCAATAATCCAAAAATCCCCCCATGCGGAATCACTAAATCTAAATCGGTTAGGGCTTTGTGGCTCCCGTAGGCTTTATTTAATTGGCGGATTTCTAACATGCTACTCGATCGTTATTGACCCTACCCCTACATCCAGTACAAATTCCAAAAGCCTTGGATCTGAGGTTGCATAGCCTTTGGTTACATAAACATCTTCCCCTATGGCTCTGAGGTACTCCGGTATTGAGGTTCGACAGAGCGGAGTTGTTTTCATTCGAATTTTCACCGGATTGGATACAGGAGGCAATTTGAGGTAAATCGTCCCCCCTCCTACGGCTGCGATTACCTGCCCCTTGGAGGTTTGACCCAATCCATAATTCAAGTTAATTTCACCGTAATTGACCTCAATAATTATTTTTTTGGCTTGGGTTTGTTGTGCTTGACTCAAATCCACAATTCCCATATTGAGAGTAACCAGGAGGGTATCCATTCCGATCAAATTGGGCGATGTTGAACTGTTGTGAATCGATACGTCGGCGCTGGCACTTTTTATTTTGAGCGAAGCAATGGCCAATTGGGCCAGATCAAAATCTGCAGTTCCCATGCCCAAATTAAACTCCAAATTGTACGTATAGGGAGCACCCAACCCCACATCCCAGGTATGGTCAAATCCATTGGTAGTGGAAAATAATTTGGAGGTGATACTTTTTCCGAGGTTATCCGATTCAATATTCTTGTGAACCAAACTGGCGGTTACTCCATTTTTTGAAGTAGTAGATCGGAAATCTGGGAGAATGTTTGCTTGAAGGAGGTGGCCATGGATGGTAAGCGGATCCATTCCCGCATTTCGCTTGACCTGAGTTTCACTTTTGTAGGAGCTAAAATTTAAATTCACCTTCTCAATCCCATCGTTCGCAGGCACTCGGTATTCTCGAACAAACTGTGCATGCACCCATGATCCCGCTAGGGGAATGAGGAAAAAAATAAGGCACAATTTTTTAAACATAGCAATAGGGTACGCGATACGCCTAAAAAGGTTTTTTAAAAATATAAAAAAAGCCAGAGGTTGACTCTGGCTTTTCAATTTTTTAAAAAAACTCTTTCATCCGATCAAAGAAGGACTTATCCTGCTTTCCTGGATCGGGCTTGAAGTTTTCTGAATGCTTCAATCCTTCCAAAACGGATCTTTCCTCTTTGGAAAGTGTGGTTGGGGTCCAAATATTGACCATAATCAACTGGTCACCCTTCCCATAGCCATTGATATCTTTGATGCCCTTGCCTTTGAGGCGAAGCATTTTTCCGCTTTGTGTGCCCGGATCAATTTTGATTTTCACTTTTCCATCTAGCGTAGGAACCTCCACGGACTCACCTAAAGCCGCTTCAATAAAGGAAATATGCAAGTCGTAGATGACGTTGTTGCCTTCCCGTTGGAAAACCCCATCCTCCGCCTCTTCAATTACAATCAAGAGGTCACCCGGAATTCCTCCTGGCATCTCGTTGCCCTTGCTGGACATGCTTAGTTGCATGCCTTCTCCTACCCCTCCTGGGATATTGATGGAGATGACTTCTTCCTTCAGCAGCAATCCACGTGCATCCGCATCATCCGGCTTTTTGTCTACCAATTGTCCTGATCCACCACAAACACCACAAGTGCTTGCTGAAACCATCTGGCCCAGCATGGTATTCACTACCTTTTTTACTTGACCGCTTCCTTGGCAAGCCGAACAAGTTTTGAAGGTTACCCCAGGGGCGACCACCTGTCGCTTTACTTTGATTTTTTTCTCTACCCCATTCGCAATTTCACTCAGGGTGAGTTTTAGTTTGACCCGAAGGTTGGTTCCCTTTTTGGTACGCCTACCACCTCCGCCTCCTCCACCAAAGAAGGACCCAAAGCCGCCCCCACCAAAAATATCTCCAAACTGAGAGAAAATATCCTCCATGTTCATCCCACCGCCACCGAAACCGCCGCTACCTCCTAGCCCTTGGTGGCCAAATTGGTCGTAACGCTGTTTTTTTTCAGGATTACTCAATACCTCATACGCCTCAGCCGCCTCCTTAAACTTGTCTTCAGCCTCAGGATTATCTGGGTTTTTATCAGGATGGTATTGAATCGCAAGTTTGCGATAAGCTTTCTTGATGTCTTCCGCGCTAGCGGATTTAGACACCCCCAATACCTCGTAATAGTCTCTTTTTGCCATAATTAGGTTATGCTCCGGTCACTACTTTGGCGAAACGAACTACCTTCTCGCCTAGGAAATACCCTTTTTCTACCACATCAACCACTGCACCCTTCAACTCAGGGCTAGGAGATGGGATTTGTGTAATTGCTTCTTGTGTATCGGGATCAAATGACTTTCCAATCAAGTCCTCCATGGGTTTTAAACCCTTAGAGTCAAGAATTTTGACCAGTTTGTGAAAAATCAATTGATTGCCCTCTTGGATTTTTTGCACATCAGCCTCTTTTTCTGCAGCCTTAAATGCGCGCTCAAAGTCATCGACAACTGGGATTAGATCCTTTAACACATCCTCAGAGGCTGTCTTGATTAAATCAATCCGCTCTTTGGCTGTTCTTTTTCTAAAGTTTTCAAAATCAGAATACAGGCGAAGGTATTTCTCCTTTAATTCCCCTACTTCTGCTGTCAATTTTTCTTCCTGACTTAACTCATTTTCTTCAGCAACTTCATCTGCTGTAGCAGTAGCCTCATCCAATTTGGTTTCGTCGAGGTGCAATTCCCCTTCTTGCGGATCTTGATTTGTATTTTCCATGGGTATTTCGTTCGTAGTTGGCTTTTTTTGAATCAACAAGGAGTTTGCCAGACCTTCAAGGCTGACAAAGTGGCGGATTTAGGAATGAATTGCCTGCCAGATTAAATCCTTCAATTTCTCCAAATTGTATTGGCTGACAGAAGAGATGAACACGTAGGGAAGGTCATTGGGAATTTCCCGTTCCATCTCTTTCATCAGTTGCTCATCGAGCATATCCACCTTGGAAATCGCGAGTAAGCGCTTTTTGTCCAAGAGTTCCGGATTGTATTTCCGAAGTTCCCCCAATAGAATTCGGTATTGCTCCCCTATATCCTTGGCATCCGCAGGAATCAAAAATAGGAGAATCGAGTTTCGCTCAATGTGTCTCAAAAATCGAATACCTAGCCCTTTTCCTTCTGCAGCACCTTCAATGATTCCAGGAATATCTGCCATCACAAAGGATTTATCGTCCCGGTAACCAACCACTCCTAGGTTTGGAACCAAGGTTGTAAAGGGATAGTCCCCAATTTCTGGCCTGGCTGCCGAGATCGCAGAAAGTAAGGTGGACTTTCCTGCATTTGGAAATCCCACCAATCCTACATCCGCCAATAACTTCAGTTCAAGAATAATCCATTCCTCAATCCCTTCCTCTCCAGGTTGGGCAAAATGTGGGGCTTGGTTGGTGGCCGTTTTGAAGTGATCGTTGCCCAATCCTCCACGTCCTCCTTTGGTCAAGATAATTTCTTGTCCATGGGTGGTGATTTCAAATCGCTTCTCTCCCGTTTCAGCATCCTTGGCTACCGTTCCCAATGGCACTTCCAAGATGACATCTTTTCCATCCGCACCTGTTCTTCGGCCCCCATCCCCTCCTTTTCCAGGGTCTGCGATGACGTGCTTCTTGTATTTGAGGTGAAGGAGGGTCCACAATTGTGAACTCCCTCTTAGAATAATGTGTCCCCCACGACCGCCATCTCCCCCATCAGGCCCGCCTTTGGGCACGTGTTTTTCCCTACGGAAATGCACGGAACCTGCACCGCCAGCCCCGGAACGGGAGCAAAATTTTACGTAATCGATGAAGTTAGAGTCAGCCATGGATGGTGAAAGAAAAAAGGCTAAGCCCTAGAGCCTAGCCAAGTCTTGGAAATGCAAATTTAGCGAAAAACAAGGGATCAATACCCATCAATTACTGCGGCAATCTGATCAAAGATTTCTTCAATCTTTCCAACGCCATCAATCTGATGAAATTTTCCTTGTTTTTCGTAGTACGCTGCCACCGGCAAGGTCTCGTCCAGGTACACCTGGATTCTAGTATTTATCTTAGCCTCTTCTTGGTCATCTACTCGACCTGAGGTTTTTCCTCTTTCAAGGATACGCTCCTTTAGGATCGCTGGTGGAACTTCCAAAGCAATCATGCCAGAGATTTTCATCCCATTTTTTGAGAGCATGGCATCCAAGGCTTCCGCCTGTGCGGTAGTCCGAGGAAATCCATCAAAAATGAAGCCCTTACTGCCTTTTGTCGTCGCAATTTTATCCTCTACCATTTGGATAACTACCTCATCAGGAACCAAGCGCCCTTGGTCCATGAATCCTTTTGCCAATGCTCCTAATGGAGTTCCTTCCCCGAGATGCTTTCGAAACAAATCCCCGGTGGACAAGTGTGTCAATCCATAAGAGGCAATGATTTTTTCACTCTGAGTGCCTTTTCCAGCACCTGGAGGTCCAAACAATACAAGGTTAAGCATACAAATAGTTTTAGGGGATACTCAATTGATAGATCTCTGGATAATTGCGACCTGCACCGTCGTAATCAAGCCCAAATCCAACCACAAATTTATTCGGAATTTCAAAACCAACATAATCCAAGGGATAATTAAAGGTAAAAGCCTCTTTTTTGAAGAGTAAGGTCGCTATGGCCACACGTTTGGGATGAAAAGTAGCCAGTTGGTCTAGTAAGTAGGCCATACTTTTACCTGTGTCTACGATATCTTCCACAATCACCACATTTTTCCCAGAAAGCGATGGGGGAATCCCAATGACTTCGGTCACTTTGCCTGTGGATTCCATGCCGGAATAAGAAGAGATCTTGATAAACTCACAAGACAGGGGTAGGGAAATGGCCCGAACTAAATCTGCTAGGAAAAGGAAGGACCCATTGAGTACTCCGAGTACCACCAGTTCTTCTCCTTCAAAATCTGCACAAATTTGCGCCCCCAACTCCTTGATCCGCTGCTCAAGTTGTGCCTCACTAAGGTAGGTCTCGAAGGTCTTATCTTTAATCGTAATCTTCTTCATGGGTAATTTTACAATTCTTTGAGTAGGTATTGGTACAGTTGAACCATGGAATCTAGATCTTGGAGTGAAACTTTTTCATGCGGGCTATGCACCTGATCTTCTGCAGCCCCAATGAAGCACCAATCCATCGCATAGGGTGAAAACTGGATTTCCCGGCCATCACTTCCTCCATAGGCTTCCACCTCCAACTGAAACGGAATTTCACTTTTGTGTGCGAGTTGGATGATTCGATCGAGAAATTTCTTGCGGGGGATAAACTTATCTCGAATCGAAACCACAACCCCCTCGTGGTGATGAACCCCATCTGTAATCCAGGTGATGTCTGAAATGAGCGCCTGCTTAACTGGAGCGGTTTTCTGGATAAATGGAAGCAGAAAAGGCATGCTGCCCCCTCCATGCTCTTCGTAAGTGGTAAAGATGACCCAGCCATCTTCCAAGGTTTCGCAAAGCCTCAGGGCAGCATACACCCCGAGCCGATTGTCCAAGTAGGCTGCTTGAATGAATTCGGCATCCATACGAATATCCTGTTCAAAGGACAGTCTAGTCCCCCTTTCGATCTTTCTAGGAAAATCATGAAAAAGTTCATCCCCTTCTACTACTAGTTTGCAAGAAATCTCACCCAGACTATCTTTTCCGACTAGCCGCGTCCCAGGAATAAGTTCAGGGCCACCTACAGGAATCAATTGATTTGCATACCGAACCATAAAGCCTATGGTATCGATATGGGCAAATACGGCTGTTCGAGGATTGCCAAACTTCAACAAAATGCAATCGTGAAATTCCTCCCCTTGGTAAACCTCTGGAACAACTTTCCAACTGCTTTTACGTTCATCTACAAAACTTGAGATCCAAGATGAGGCCAAGGACTCGTCACCAGATACGGATTGAATGAGAAGTAATTCTTTGAGAAAATCAGAAATTGGCATAGAATATGTAAATAAAAAGCCGAAATAAGACCGTTCCAAGACATAAACAAAATTGTTAATGCCTTGTTATTTAAATAAATCCTGTAGTTTTGCAATAAATTAAAAGCAATTATATTTGTAATCAGATTTACCAATCCTAATAAAAATCGAAACAAAAATTTTTTGTCATGAAAAAACTAATACTCTCTACCCTCTTGGCCGGATCTTTGGCTTTCGCAGCCAATGCCCAAGAATTCAACAAGTGGTCCCTTGAGGCTAATGCTGGTTTCAATAAGCCAATGGCCCCACTAAGTGCGGGTTTTATTTCTCCAACACTTAATTTAGGACACGCCGACCTTGGGGTTCGTTACATGTTCAATGAGAAGTTCGGAGCCAAATTGGATTATGGTTTCGGTTCCTTCAAAGAACTAAACGACACCAAAGCGTTTGACACGAAGTATTTCAGACTAAATCTTCAAGGTGTAGCCAATGTGGGTCGCATCATGAATTTTGAAACATTTTCCAGCAAACTTGGCATGTTGTTTCACATGGGTGGAGGTATTGGAGTCGTAAATCCAGAACTTAACCAATTCAACTATTTTAACGACAAGGTGTACAACCTTATTTTTGGTCTAACTCCTCAAATCAAATTGAGTGAGAAAATTGCACTTGTGGGTGATGTTTCTACCATTTTGAATGGTCGCCAGACCATCACTTTCGATGGTGCTAACGCGATTCTACCTAGTACAATGGCGAATCCATCCACCAACAACGGTTTTTACGGACCAAACGCAACCTGGTGGACTGGTACTTTAGGATTGAACATCTACTTGGGTAAGCAAACTCAACATGCAGACTGGTTTATCGCTGCTAACAACTACGCTACCAAAGAAGAATTAGCCACACAAATCAATGGCATCAAGGATATGTTGAAAGATTCTGATACGGACGGTGTGCCTGATTACTTGGATAAAGAACCGAATACTCCTGCTGGCGCAAGAGTTGGATCTTCTGGCGCTACACTTGACTCTGACGGTGATGGTACTCCTGACCACCTTGACAAGTGTCCATTCCAGCCAGGTGCTGCTGCTTCTAACGGTTGCCCAGTTGAGGTTTCTAGAGACGAAGTAGATTACTTGAGAAAGGCAATCAACGATGGTTATGTAAACGTGTACTACGCGTTCGATAGCGCTAAGCCACTAGGTTACTCAATCAGCGCTGCTCAATACATTTCCAACTTCTTGAAGAGAAACCCTGGAGTTTCTGTAGAAGTTAAAGGTTATGCTGACGAGTTGGGTGAAGAAGACTACAACATCAAACTTTCTGAAAGCAGAGCCAAGGCGGTTTATGACTTGCTTATTGCTTCTGGTGTAGATGCCTCTAGATTATCTTACAAAGGTTATGGAGAAGATACTTCCGTAGACAAGTCTTCTACTGATGCAAGACAAATGGCAAGAAGAGCAAGCTTCGTAGTGAAGTAATTCTTGATCATATAAAAAAAGAGGCTGGAAAAATCCAGCCTCTTTTTTTTGCCTCAACCCTGAGGTAGTTCAATTCTTACGTCTTATCCTACCTATTTTCCACTTGGAATTCCAAGCGGAAAATTTGGAGATCTTCCTGCTTTTCTTTGTATTTTTAGACATGTTTATACTTTCTCAACAGGCTTCCATTGCCAATCAATTTTTGGCAGAAATGCGGGATGAGCAGATCCAAAAGGACCGGTTGCGCTTTCGAAAAAATCTAGAACGCCTTGGTGAAATTCTAGCCTATGAGGTATCCAAAACTTTAACCTACAAGGAACAAGAAGTTCAAACGCCCTTGGAGAAAGCAAAAATTCAGTTGCCTTCTGATCAAGTGGTCTTGGTTGCAGTATTGCGTGCTGCACTCCCATTTTACCAAGGCTTTTTGAATTTTTTTGATCAAGCCGAAAGCGGGTTTATTGGTGCCTTTCGGGAAGAATCCGGAGCCGAACTCACTGTAAACCTGGGTTACCATGCAAGTCCCAACTTGGACAATAAGGTGCTGATTTTAGTAGACCCCATGCTTGCCACAGGGCAATCTTGCATAGAATCTCTACAAACCTTACTCCAACATGGAACACCCAAATCCATTCATCTGGTCGCTGCTTTTGCTGCACCCGAAGGAGTGGAGCACCTGAAGAAATCCATAACCGCCCCTTACTCCCTTTGGCTGGGGACCCTAGATGTGCAACTCAATGCCCAATCCTACATCGTTCCCGGCTTAGGAGATGCTGGAGATCTCGCCTTTGGTGAAAAAATCTAACCCTAACCTAAAGAGCGATCCACCCTAGAATTAGTTACCAATGCCTACCAATCAGGATCTTTTGCCAAAGGAAAAAATTGAAATTTCATGTCGTTGGAATTAATGCATCGCTTCACATCTGACAAACTCCAAATCATCAATTCAATCAGCCATACACTCCCAAAATGAGCGAAGCTTTCTTTACCTTTTTTGGCATCTACATGCTTTGCCTAGTCAAATTTTTTGCTGGCCCCGTACTAGGCGCTGCAGCAGGATATAGTCCTTGGGAGATTATTGGAGTCAGCGTTTTAGGAATGATGACCAGTGTTACCTTTTTTACCTTTCTTGGGACACGGGTAAAAAAAGCGATACAAGCGAGAAGTACTAAAAAAAAGAAGGTGTTCACTAAAAAAAACCGACGAATTGTACGGATTTGGGGGTCATATGGAGAACTAGGAATCGCGGCACTTACACCAATTCTACTCACTCCCATTGGAGGCACCTTGATCTTAGTGTCCTTTGGCTCAGACAAAAAGAAAATCTTGCTTTACATGCTAATCAGTGGACTCATCTGGGGAGCTATCTTTAGTTTTTCTATCGAATGGCTTTTGCTATTCCCGCCTGTTAGTGCCCTAATCCAGTGATTCTGAATCGGGAAGAATTTCGATATCTTGAATCAAGACCCGCTTGGCAATTTCTTGCCCAGTTAAGGTAGCGGCTAAGCCCCCCATCGCCGTCTCTTTGTAGCGGCTTTCCATAGAGGCCCCAATCTCACCCATCGCTTCAATGCACTCATCCACAGGAATGACGGCACTGACATTGGATAAGGCGATTTGAGCAGAACTGAAGGCGATAGCCGCTGCGCTGGCATTTCGCACCACACAGGGAACTTCCACCAAGCCTGCCACCGGGTCACACACTAGCCCTAACATGCACTGAATCGTAATGGCTACTGCATTAAAAAGTTGATCCGTAGTTCCGCCGAGGCAATGTACAATTGCGCCTGCAGCCATGGCTGCTGCCGAACCCGTTTCCGCTTGACAACCGCCTACCGCACCTGCCAAACTGGCCTTCTGCTCAATGATCAAGGCAATTCCAGCCCCAATCAACAAGCCTTCACAAATTTGCTTATCAGTAAGCCCGTGGATTTCTTGAAGTGTCACCAAAGTTCCTGGGAGAATACCAGAAGCACCCGCCGTAGGAGCCGCTACAACGCGCCCCATACAGGAGTTGACCTCCTTGGCTGCCAAGGCCCTGGAGATTAAGCGCTGAAACTCCGGTGAAAGAACCGTCAAAGGATTGGTATAGACTTTCTTAGCGCCATTGGAAATCATCCCAGAGCGGGAACTCATTTCTTGTTCCAATCCGGTCTTCACCGCATCCTTCATCACCTGATAGGCCTGTTGTATTCCTTGCCAGATCTGCTCTTTGGTAGCCCCTTTTTGTGCCACCTCGTAGTCAAGGACTACATCTATAAGCGAAAGTGACTGCTCCTCGCAGTATTTTTTCCAACCACTAAAACTTTCAAATAGAAATGACATGATTCTTTGGGTTTATTTCTTTAGAAAAAAAGGCAGCCTAAATGCTACTTAAAAATCAAAACTGATGGTTTGGGTAACCGCAGGATCCAAACTCAAGGCCACCGGGCAGGTTCGGGCAGCATTTTTTAATTTTTGACTAAATTCCGGCGTAAATGGTGCGCCAGACCAATGAAAGTCAACTTGAATTTCTTTGATTTTTCTGGGATTACTTTCCATCATCTTGGTGATTTCCCAAGAAAGCCCTTCTAAGGAAACTCCATCCCGCTCTGCAACAATACCCATAATTGTTACCATGCAACTCCCCAAGGCAGCACAAACTAGGTCAGTTGGAGAGAAAGCCTCTCCCTTTCCATTGTTGTCCAGGGGTGCATCTGTAATTAACGCATTTCCAGAAAGAACATGGGTGGCTTGGGTTCTCAAGCTTCCCAGGTACGAACTTTTTATAGTGGGCATAAACTCTTACTTTTAAATTTCAGTTGTATAGATATCTAATCAAAAATAGGGCATTATTTTCGACCAACGCGAATGAATAAGCTGAATTTCCTATTCCCTTTATTTTTCTTTCTCCTGTCTCTACCTGTGCTGGCGCAGCGCGAAGACACGGGCAATTACGAATACGACAGAGAATACCTCTTGGGCGTCAATAAGAATACCAACGGTGGGATGATTGGTGGTGTTGCGCTCAAGGTAGGTACACGCCTAGACGATTCCCAATTTGCTTTCTTTGGACTTGAACTTGCCAATGTGAAGCACCCCAAGGAAGTTCGGTATAGCACGGTAACAGGCAACAATTACATTTTTGGCAAATCCAATTACCTCTATGTCATTCGACCGCATTATGGAAGGGAAGTAATCCTATTCAAAAAGGCTCCGAATCAAGGGGTGCAAGTTTCTGCGCTAGCAGCAGTAGGCCCATCTATCGGACTAGTAGCACCCTACTTTATCGAATATGCACTCAATCGAGTAGAAACGGTGGTGGAGCAGTACGATCCTGCTGTGCACCAAAGTAGATTCAATATTCTTGGCACTGGGCGGTTGTTGGAAGGTGTAGGACAGTCAGAGTTGGCTATTGGCGGCATGGCAAAAGCAGCCCTCTATTTTGAATTTGGGGTATTTAAGAGCAATGCCACTGGACTGGAAGTAGGGTATCAGGTGGAAGGCTTCCAAAAGAAAATTCCACTCATCTTGCGCGAACAAAATCGGCAATTTTTTCAATCTGCCTACTTTACTTTGTTCTTCGGCTTTAGAAAGTAAGTCAAAAAAGCGAGTTTTTGTCGGCCCTAAATTACCTTTGCATCAAATCTTAATCTCATCATTGAATTACCTGTAATTTCTGAAGAAGCCACCAGACGCAAAAAGCCAGATTGGCTTCGGGTGAAGCTACCCGTTGGGACCGAATATGCCAAGGTACGGAAACTGGTAGATCAACATAAATTACACACCATCTGTGAAAGTGGGAACTGTCCCAATATGGGGGAATGTTGGGGGGCTGGAACAGCCACCTTCATGATCTTGGGGAACGTGTGTACACGATCCTGCTCCTTCTGTGCCGTGGCTACAGGCAGACCCAATGAATACGATACGGATGAACCAAGACGAGTAGCAGAAGCCATTCAATTGATGGGCGTAAAGCATGCCGTCATCACCTCGGTCAATCGAGATGAACTCAGGGATCGGGGCGCAGAAATTTGGTACCAGACGGTGGTATTGACCAAGGAATTATCCCCTTCCACCACCATCGAAACGCTTATTCCAGATGTAAAAAGCAACTGGGATGCGCTGTATCGCATGATTGAAGGAGGACAAGAGGTGGTCTCTCACAACATGGAGACGGTGGGTAGACTTTACCGAATGGTACGCCCACAGGCAAAATACGAGCGCTCCTTGGAACAAATTAAACGAACCAAAGCCGCTGGTAAACGAACCAAAACTGGGATCATGCTGGGCCTTGGAGAATCCAAAGAAGAAGTGTATCAGGCCATGGATGATTTGGCAGCCAATGGATGTGACATCCTAACCCTAGGCCAATACTTGCAGCCCACCAAAATGCATATCGAGGTAGCGGAATTTATTCATCCAGATACTTTTGCGCACTACCAGGAAGAAGGCTTAAAGAGAGGATTGAAATACGTAGAATCTGGACCTTTGGTCCGATCCTCCTACCATGCCGAACGACATGTGCATGTGTAGTCCCCCAACAAAAAAGGCCCCGTAATTACAGGGCCTTTTTTGTTTTAGGAACACTTATTCTTAGTTCGCGTATTCCTCCACTGGAATACAGCTGCAGATCAAGTTACGATCACCGTACGCCGAATCAATTCTTCGTACCGTAGGCCAGAACTTGTTCTCCTTGACGAATGGAGCAGGGAAGACTGCTTTCTCTCTTGAGTAAGGCAAATCCCAAGTTCCAGTAAGAACCATGGTCGCGGTATGCGGTGCATTTTTGAGTACGTTTTCTACTCGGTCCGCTCTTCCATCTTCAATTTCTCGGATTTCTTCACGAATGGCTAGCATGGCATCACAGAATTTATCCAATTCTGCTTTGGTTTCAGATTCAGTAGGTTCAATCATCAAGGTACCTGCCACTGGGAAGGATACCGTAGGTGCATGGAAACCATAATCCATCAAGCGCTTGGCGATATCTTCTACCTCCACTCCTACTTCTTTGAAGGAACGGCAATCCACAATCATTTCGTGGGCTGCACGTCCTTTGGAACCCGTGTATAGCAATGGGTAATTTCCGCTCAAACGCTCCTTGATGTAGTTTGCATTCAAAATTGCCATTTGCGTAGCGCGTGTAAGGCCATCGCCTCCCATCATGGAGATGTAGGCATAGGAAATCGGAAGAATACTCGCGCTTCCGTAAGGTGCGGATGAGATCGAAGACACGGCATGCTCTCCACCAGTTTTCACCAACGGATTGCCTGGCAAGAAAGGAGCCAAGTGAGCCGCTACGCAAATTGGGCCCATGCCAGGTCCACCACCACCGTGAGGGATGCAGAAGGTCTTGTGGAGATTGAGGTGGCAAACATCCGCCCCAATTCGGCCAGGAGAAGTTACTCCCACCTGGGCATTCATATTGGCTCCATCCATGTACACTTGACCCCCATAAGTATGGATGGTTGCGCAGATTTCTTGGATTGCTTCTTCAAATACGCCGTGGGTTGAAGGATAGGTCACCATCAAGCAAGACAGTTCAGCCGCATGCTCTTCTGCTCTTGCCTTCAAATCTTCCACGTCAATATTTCCCTTGTCGTCACAATTGACCAAAACCACTCGCATACCCGCCATTACAGCAGAAGCCGGGTTGGTGCCATGCGCAGAGGTAGGAATCAAGGCTACATTTCGGTGTCCTTCGCCTCGATTGAGGTGGTAGGCACGGATCACCATCAAGCCTGCATATTCTCCTTGTGCTCCAGAGTTGGGCTGCAAGGAAGTATCTGCAAATCCGGTGATCTCCGTCAACCAGGTTCTCAAATTGGTAAATAATTCCTGATAGCCCTCTGTCTGATCGATGGGAGCAAAAGGGTGGATTTGACCAAATTCAGGCCAAGTCACTGGGATCATTTCTGCTGTTGCATTCAACTTCATGGTGCAAGAGCCCAAGGAGATCATGGAATGAACCAAGGAAAGGTCTTTGGATTCCAACTTCTTGATGTAACGTAACATCTCGTGCTCACTGTGGTTGGTATTGAATACCGGATGCGTGAGGTAAGAAGATGTCCGCACCAATGCTGCAGGCCATTCCAATTGTAAGGAGTTGGCCATAGCAGCATTAAATGGAGAGGCTTGGCCTTTCGCATTGGCAAACAAGGAAAGAACGAGTTCGGCATCTTCGATTGTCTTTGCTTCATCAAAAGCAATGAAAATTGCGCCCTCCTCGTATCTAAAGTTCACTTGAGCGGCTACGGCAAGCGCCTTCACTTTAGTTTGGGTGGCAGCATCTACCTGAACTTTCAAGGTATCGAAGTAGGAGTTGCTTCCTAGAGTGAACCCTAATTTCGCCAATCCTTGCGCAGTCAACTTGGCCAGGCCATGAGTGCGAAGAGCAATGTTTTTTAGTCCTGTAGGACCGTGGTACACCGCATAAAAACTAGACATCACTGCAAGCAATACCTGTGCAGTACAAATGTTTGAAGTTGCTTTTTCTCGCTTGATGTGTTGCTCACGAGTTTGTAGCGCCATGCGGTAGGCTTTGTTTCCCGCACGGTCAATGGAAACTCCAATGATACGGCCAGGAATCTGACGCTTAAATTCTTCTTTGGTAGCGAAGAAGGCAGAGTGTGGTCCACCATAACCCATAGGCACTCCAAAGCGCTGGGCGGAGCCTACCACCACGTCCGCTCCCATTTCCCCTGGAGGTGTCAACAGGGTCAAGGCCAAAAGGTCTGAAGCAAAGGCAGTCAATACCTTGTTTTCCTTAGCAGAAGCCACTAGCGCAGTGTAATCCACTACTTCTCCGTCCACATTTGGGTACTGGAACATGGCTCCATACAACTCTGGGTCGGTTAAATCCAAAGAAGACAGGGGTCCAAACACCAAATTGATGCCAATAGGCTCAGCACGAGTAATCAATAAGGCTTTGGTCTGTGGAAATACTTTTTCATCTACAAAGTAGGTGTTCGCATTTTTCTTCTCCCGAGGCTTCACGGCATGAAGCATGGTCATCGCCTCAGCAGCTGCGGTACCCTCATCTAGTAAGGAGGCATTGGCCAATTCCATACCCGTAAGTTCAATGACTACCGTCTGGAAGTTGATCAAGGCTTCCAATCTCCCCTGAGCGATTTCTGCCTGGTAAGGTGTGTAAGCCGTATACCAGCCTGGATTTTCCAACACATTTCGAAGGACTACCCCAGGAACCAAGGTATCGTAATAGCCTAATCCAATAAAGGAAGAGAACACTTTATTTTTGGAAGCCAATTTTTTGAAATTCTTCAAAAATTCAGACTCCAATTGAGCAGCCGGAAGCTGAAGTGGTCGCTCCAATTGAATGGATTGCGGTACGGTTTGGTTGATTAATTCGGTCAAGCTTGAGGCTCCGATTTTTTCCAACATCGCTGCAATTTCCGCTTCTGTCGGGCCATTGTGTCTGCTCTCAAATTTGACAGCATTGTTAAGGTTGATCTGCATAAGTAGGGGGTAGTACGTATGAACTATTTGGGTGTAATTTTTTTCCGAATTTCCGTGCACAAAGGTATACTTTCCGAAAGGAATTGCCGAGGCGCAACTTCAAAATTTTATGCTATAACACAGAGAATTGACCAGCGGTTTTTTTGAGGGCAAAAAAAATAAGTAGTTTAGGGACTTAATCGAAAAAATATGAAAAATAAATACCTGTTGAGCGCGGCATTGTTGATGGCTACGACGCTATCAGCATGGGCTCAAAACCCAGTTCAAGTAAAGTATGCCAACACCATTACTGTAGAAGACCTCACCAAGCACCTGACCTATTTGGCATCTGACGAGATGAAGGGTCGTGATACGGGTTCTCCAGAGGGAAAAATCGCTGCCAACTACTTGGCCGATTTCTACAAAGGTCTTGGATTAACTGCCCCCAATGGAGGCAGCTACTTTCAAACCGTTCCTTTGGTAAGTACCAAATTCACACAAGTGAGTCTTCAGATCGGGAAAACCAAGTTGGTGGAAAACTCCGACTATGTGTTTACTGGAGACGGAAACCTTCCCAAGGCGGTTCGGACAGGCCTTGTTTTTCTAGGTGTCGTTTCAGATGAAAACCTAGCAAAAGTCAATGTCAAAGGAAAATTAGTAGGACTTTGGGCAGTAGGACAACGAAGTAATGACTTGGTGACCAAAGTGATGGATGCAGGAGCGGCTGGGGTTGTGATTGTGACCATGGAAGGTCAAGCCAACTTTGATCGTATCGCCAATCGATACAAGTCCATGGCTGGCAATGGCCGCATTGGCTTTGATCAGGAAGTGAAGCAGCGCCCGGTATTCATGGTGAGTTCAGACAAGATGGCCGAACTTTTTGGGACTCCTTTGGAAACTCTTAAAGAAGCGGCTAAGTCTAATCCTGAGACTATTGCGGAACAGAAAGCTACCTACCACATTGTGAAAACCAAAACCCCAGTGGACGCAGTCAATGTGATGGGCTTTTTGGAGGGTACAGATAAAAAAGAAGAAGTGCTGGTCATTTCTTCCCACTACGACCACGTGGGAGTTAGTGCTTCAGGAGATGCCTTCAATGGCGCGGATGACGATGGTTCGGGAACAGTTTCCGTCATGGAAATTGCCGAAGCCTTTGCCTTGGCTGCCAAGGATGGCGTAAAACCAAGAAGAAGCATTTTGTTTTTGAATGTGACCGGCGAAGAAAAAGGATTGTTGGGTTCAGAGTACTACTCTGAGCACCCGGTATTTCCAATTGCAAACACCGTCAACAACATCAACATTGACATGGTGGGCCGAATTGATTACGAATACCAGAAGGCAGATAAGAAGGACTATGTGTATGTGATCGGCTCGGAGATGCTTTCCTCTCACTTGAAAAAAATCAATGAGTACAACAATATTACTTACACCAACTTGATTCTAGATTACAGATACGATGCGGAAGACGATCCCAACCGTTTTTACTACCGTTCAGACCATTACAATTTTGCCAAGTTCAACATCCCCGTGATCTTCTTCTTCAATGGGGTGCATGACGACTACCACCAAGTGACCGACACGGTAGACAAAATTGAATTCCCTTTGATGAGCAAACGTGCGCATTTGATCTTCCATACCGCTTGGGACCTAGCCAATAGAGAGCAGCGGACTCCAGTGGACGGAACCAATACCCGTACAGACCGATAACAGAGAAGGGGCCATTTGGCCCCTTCTTTTTTTACTAATTTGATTCCTAAAGGTGTCGCTTCGCCTTCTTCTTGAAAGCAACTCACTAAGTTTAGGAATTACCCTTCCCCGTGTTTTCCTTTATTTTTTTGATTCTTCGTTTTGAGTTGGTTGCGGTTCGGCTTCTTTTGTTTCTTTCTCGCCTTCACTTTCTCCCCTTTTCCAATATTTTCTTTAGGCCGCTCCTTTTTCTCGTGGAACGCCCCCTTGTAATCTGGATTATCGCGCTGCTTGAGTCGGTCCAATTCCCGCTCGTAGCCTTGCTTCTCCTCAAAAGGGGTAGCAGGTACGTCTACCACATCAGGTATAGGAAGTACTTCTACCTCCATTCGGATGAGTTCTTCGATTTTTTCAAAATGATATCCCTCGGCTGGGTTGACAAAGGTGATGGCCTTTCCTTCATTCTCTGCTCTGCCAGTACGACCAATTCGGTGCACGTAATCCTCATAGATGAGGGGTACATCAAAATTGATCACATGGGATACCAAGGTAACATCCAGACCTCGAGCTGCTACATCCGTAGCCACCAAAAGTCGTACTTCTCCTGCCTTGAAGTCTTCCATGGAGTTGATTCGGGTGTTTTGCCCTTTGTTGGCATGGATGACCCGAATCTCTCCAAAATGCTTTCGCTCTAGAAATGAATACACGGATTCCGCGTTTTTTCTACTGCGCGTAAAAATCATCGCTCGATTGATCTCCTCATTCTCGAGCAAATGAGCCAGCAGGTTTATTTTGGTCTTGATATTGGGCACCTGGTATTTGACCTGAGCGATGGTCTCAGCCGTAGTCGCCGAAGGCGCTACTTCTACCCGCTCGGGAAATTCTAAAAACTCTGCCGCTAAGTGGTCGATTCGCCCAGAGAAAGTTGCTGAAAAGAGCAAGTTCTGTCGTTTGGAAGGAATAACTTCTAAAATGGACCGGATTTGAGGCATAAATCCCATGTCCATCATTTTATCCGCCTCGTCCAAGACCATGGTTTTTAAATCCTTGGTATAGATGGCACCCTTTCGGTACAAATCCATCAATCTTCCTGGCGTGGAAATTACCAAGTCCACTCCTGCCTGCACCAGTTCGATTTGCGTTTTGGGTCCTAATCCCCCATACAAACTCACGATTCGAAGACCTGTGTATTTGGCTAGGTGATGAGCCACTTCTTCAATTTGCATGACCAACTCCCGGGTAGGAGCAAGCACCAAGCCTCGAGGATGCATGCCTTGAGCATACTTAATTTTCATGAGCAAAGGCAATAGGTACGCGGCAGTTTTGCCAGTACCCGTCTGCGCGATTCCCAACACATCATGCCCGGCTAGCGCCAAAGGAATGGTCTTTTCTTGAATTGGGGTGGGAATCGTATAGCCAGACTCAGCTACAGCATCGAGCAATTGTTTGTTTAGCTTGAAGGCATCAAATCCTTGCGGTTCATTGCTCATTGGAAAACGAGAGAAAAGTGAGAAAACACGAAACTTATTGGTTTCAGAAATACAAATATAGGCAAAGCTACCCGGAATCCTTTGGAAAAAGGAAGGACAGCCTGCCAGGCTACCCGGCAGTAACTTTGTGGCATATGCAGGTAGGTATCCAAGACTACGTAGGGTAATTGCAACTGGAAATGGAGAGCGCTCCGCGTATTTTTCAAACAAATAAATGGCGTCAGTCTTGCTCTATCGAAAGACAGTCCTTACTTTTGCAAACCAATTCAAAGAAATCTGAGAATTGGAACCCCACACGGTGATTGTAGCTCAGTTGGTTAGAGCGCTGGTTTGTGGATCCAGAGGTCGCCGGTTCGAGCCCGGTCTTTCACCCAAAACCCCTCCAGCGAGGGGTTTTTTGTTAACTTTTCCTTCATTTTGGCATAGCATTTGCCGTTAAAAATGAAATTAAACCAACAGCTATGTTTACTTTGTTCAAATCATCTCCGAAGTTTCCGGTTGTGAAACCAGTAAATATCCGGCAGATAAAAAACTACTTCAACAAGTTTGAAGAAGCCATCAAAACCTGCGAGGAACTGCAAAAGGAAGCAGCTCATTCCTAAAATCGAAGAATACCTGAAGGTTATGGAGACATAACCTTTATTTTTTGCACTTTAATTTTTGTTATCCTCGCAATAGCTTATTTTTAGTTTCATTCAATTTTTCCAAATGAGTAGTTACATCCATTTCGATAAATCCCAATTAGTTAATCTGAACTATTCCCTGGACCGAGAGATCATTCGGACCAATCGATCTGGGGTCTATACCAGCACCACAATCATTGGCTGCAATACGAGGAAATACCATGGCTTACTGGTGGTGCCCCAGCCACAAATAGATTCTCAAAATCACGTGATGCTTTCTACCGTTCACGAGACGGTCATCCAACATGGCGCCAGTTTTAACTTGGGTATATCCAAATTTCCTGGCAACTACTCTCCCAGAGGGCACAAGTACCTCGAAGACTTTGACTCAGAACCCATTCCCAAATTGACCTATCGTGTAGGGGGAGTCCTCCTGCAAAAAGAATTGATTCTTGATTCCAATCGAGATCGGGTGATGATTCGCTACACCCTACTCGAAGCGCAATCGCCAACTACCATCCGAATTCAACCTTTTTTAGCCTTTCGTGGCTACCACCAACTTCAAAAAGCCAACGATCGCCTCAACAGAGATTATACCCTAGTACCTAACGGCGTACGTTTTCAACTGTACCCCAATTACGATCCGCTTTATTTGCAACTTTCGAAGGAGGCAACTTTTATTTCCAAGCCAGAATGGTATTACAATTTGGAATACATTCAGGAGCGAGAGCGAGGCTATGACTACCAGGAGGACTTGTTTGTGCCCGGATGCTTAGAATTTGAAATTGGCAAAGGGGAATCGGTCATTTTTTCTGCCGGATTAACCGACGCAGATCCAGCGACCCGAGCCAATGCCTTCAACAAGGAAATTGCACGCCGGATTCCAAGAAACAATTTTGAAAATTGCTTAAAGAATTCAGCGGGACAATTTATCCGAAGTAGAGCGGGTGAAGTTCGGGTGATTGCAGGCTACCCCTGGTTTGGCTGGTGGGGAAGAGATACCTTCATCGCTGCACCAGGATTGACCTTGGCTACCGGAGATACTGCCACCTTCCTTGAGATCATGGACACCATGTCCAAGGACTTGAAGGGTGCACTTTTCCCCAACATCGGTAGTGGGGACTACACCAACATGACCTCCATTGATGCTCCCCTGTGGTTTTTTTGGTCACTTCAGCAATACATACGCTATACAGGAGACAAAAAAACGATTCAAGACCGGTACTTATCCAAGCTCCGGGGCATACTAGAAGGCTACAAGGAAGGTACTGATTTCAACATCCACATGCTCCCATCTGGACTCATTTGGGGAGGACAAGAAGGCGTGGCACTCACTTGGATGGACGCCATCACGCCGGATGGACCTGTGACCCCACGGATTGGCTGTCCTGTAGAAATTCAAGCCCTATGGTACAATGCGCTTTGCTTCTACCATGAACTGAGTGGAGAGGAGGAATACCTCCAGCTTGCTCAGAAAGTGCGTGAGTCCTTTGACCGGGAATTTTGGTCCTGGGAGTACGGGTACCTGGCCGATGTGGTCAATGCCGAAGAAAAAGACTGGTCCATTCGCCCGAATATGGTCTTTGCCACTTCCCTTCCTTACGTGATTTTGGAGGAGGAAAAATGCGACAAAGTGTTGGAAATTGTCAAATCCAAACTTCTTACGCCGAGGGGCTTGCGTTCTCTTTCTCCTGACGATCCAGGATACAAAGGCTACTATTTTGGCAATCAAATCAGTCGAGACCATGCCTACCACAACGGAACTGTCTGGGCTTGGCTATTGGGACATTTTGCAGAGGGATACCTCAAGTTACACGGTAAAGCCGCTAAAATTTTCGTAGAGAAAATTATCAAGGGCTTTGATGGCGTCATGACGCAGTATGGAGTGGGCACTGTAGCTGAGATTTACGATGGGGATGCTCCACACCGCCCCAAAGGATCGGTATCTCAGGCCTGGAGCATTGCAGAACTTCTCCGCATGATGGACTTAGTCAAACAGGTTTAACACATTTTTTATGAAGGTACTCATGTTTGGGTGGGAATTTCCACCCCATATTTCTGGAGGACTAGGCACGGCTTGCTATGGATTGATCCAAGGGATGAATGTCCACAAGCAAGAGGTGATTTTTGTGGTGCCCAAACTTTGGGGAGACGAAGAGCCTGTGGCAGACTTTGTCAATGCCAGCGGCGTGACTATTGATTACCGGGAGCGTCGGTTTAAAAAACTCTGGAAAAACCTGACTTACCTCGAAGTCAATAGTTTTTTGGTGCCCTATTTGGGTCCCAAAGCATTCAAGAAATTTACAGATTATGCCATTCATGACCGAACCGATGTAGATGAGAGCATATTTTCTACGAAATATCAGTTTAGCGGCAAATACGGCAAAAACCTGATGGAGGAAGTGTCTCGCTATGCCCTGGTCGGAGCACAAATCGCGCGAGACCGAAGTGACTTTGACATCATCCATGCGCATGATTGGCTCGCCTATCCTGCGGGAATCGCTGCCAAAGAAATCAGTGGCAAGCCCTTGGTGGTTCATGTACATGCCACCGAGTACGACCGATCTGGGGAGTCGGTCAACTTTCCTGTATTTGAGATCGAACGGGCGGGCATGCATGCCGCAGATCACGTGGTAGCGGTAAGTCAGTTGACCAAAAACATTTGCGTTCGGAAGTACGGCATCCCTCCTGAAAAAGTCACCGTGCTACACAACGCCGTCCTCGACGCAAGCATTATCAAGTCTTCCTACCAGAAAAAAGTGCCTGAGAAAATCGTGACTTTCCTGGGTCGAATTACCTACCAAAAGGGCCCGGAGTATTTTGTGGAGGCTGCCAAAAAAGTGATTGAGCGTGATCCCAATGTACGCTTTGTCATGGCTGGATCGGGAGATCTACTCAATAAGATGGTGGACCGCGTGGCCGAACTTCGCATGGGAACTAAATTTCATTTTACAGGATTCTTGAAAGGGGACGATGTGGATCACATGTATGCCATCAGCGACGTGTATGTAATGCCTTCTGTATCCGAGCCCTTCGGCATTGCACCCTTGGAAGCAGTACGGCACAATACGCCCGTGATTATCTCCAAGCAATCTGGGGTGGCAGAGGTGCTGAACAATGCCATCAAAATTGATTTTTGGGATGTAGACGCGATGGCAGATGCCATTTTTGGATTGCTGCACTATCACAGTATCGCTCGAATGTTTACTGAGTTAGGAGCAGATGAATTGAAAAAATTGAAATGGGAGCATGTTGCTGCCAAACTTGTGACTGTTTACGAAAAAACTTTAGCCCAACGCGCATGAGAACCGTCTGTTTTTATTTCCAGGTCCATCAACCCTTCCGGCTTAAGCCCTACCGTTTTTTTGATATCGGGGAGGATCACTACTATTGGAACGATTACCTCAATCGTAACGTCATCCGAAAAGTAGCACAGAAATGCTACCTCCCGATGAATTCCCTGTTGTTGGAACTCATCCATCGCTATCAGGGACGATTCAAGGTGGCATTTTCGATCTCTGGCACTTTCTTGGACCAGCTAGAAGCCTATGCGCCCGATGTGCTGGAAAGCTTCCAACGCTTGGTGGCCACCGGGCATGTGGAACTTCTCAATGAAACCTACTCCCACTCCCTCGCGGCGCTCAAAAGTAAGGATGAGTTCGCGTCGCTAGTCCACAAGCATCAGGAAAGAATCAAGGCTCTATTTAATGGTTACAGCCCAAGTGTTTTTAGAAATACAGAATTGATCTATTCCGATCAGATCGGCGCTTTGGTAGAAGGTCTAGGCTTCAAAGGAATCCTGACCGAAGGCGCCAAGCATGTTTTGGGCTGGAAAAGCCCCAACTACGTCTATTCCAATGCACTGAAGCCTAACTTAAAGGTGTTGTTGAAAAATTTCCGCCTATCGGATGACATCGCCTTCCGATTTGGAGACAAAACCTGGGGAGATTTTCCACTCAGCACGGACAAGTTTGTGTCTTGGCTCAATGCCCTTCCCAAGGAAGAACCTGTGGTCAATCTATTTATGGATTACGAAACTTTCGGGGAGCACCAATGGGCCGAAACAGGCATCTTTGAATTTATGCGGCACCTCCCAGAAGCCATTTTTACCCAGTCCAACTTTACCTTCTCTACTCCTTCAGAAGTACTAGCAGCCCTACCGGCTGTTGGAAGTATCCATGTGCCTAGCCCTATTTCTTGGGCGGATGAAGAGCGCGACCTTACTGCCTGGCTAGGCAATGACATGCAAGATGAGGCGTTTGATCGACTGTATGAACTGGAAAAGAAAATTCGGAAAGTTAAAGATCCTGAACTCCTTCGGGATTGGGAATACTTACAGACCTCGGATCACTTTTATTACATCTGTACCAAGTTCTTTTCGGATGGATCGGTGCATGAGTATTTCAGCCCCTACGATACGCCCTATGACGCATTCATCAACTACATGAATGTCTTGAGTGACTTTATCCTTCGGGTGGATGTACACCTCAAAAATTCCGCCTAAGGGGCATTTAAGACAGCGCGAAAAAGGACAAAACAGTTTTTAGATTTCTAATTTTGGAGGGGATTGCTAATCAAGGGATTAATAACTCTCGGTAGAGTTGGGGAAATCTCTAGACTTTACGTCGGCAATGTAACTTTGAAAGGCCTCGGTCATGATTTTTTGTAAATCGGCATAGCGTCTCAAAAACCGCGGCTTAAATTCTTGCGTGATTCCCAACATGTCATGCATCACAAGTACCTGACCATCTACATCGCCTCCGGCACCGATGCCGATTACGGGAATGGTGAGCGCATCTGCTACACGCTTTCCTAAGGCAGCAGGAATTTTTTCCAAAACTAAGGCAAAGCAACCACAAGCCTCAAGAAGTTTGGCATCCTCAATCAACTTTTCTGCTTCCTCCTCTTCTCGAGCGCGGACAGTGTAGGTTCCAAATTTGTAGATGGACTGGGGAGTCAAGCCCAAATGTCCCATAACTGGCACCCCTGCGCTCAATATGCGCAAGACAGATTCCTTAATTTCGGCGCCTCCCTCTACCTTGACGGCATGGGCTCCGGACTCCTTCATGATTCGGATGGCCGAACGGAGGGCCTCCGAACTATTTCCTTGGTAGTTACCAAAAGGAATATCCACGACTACAAAAGCGCGTTTTACTGCTCGCACCACTGCCGAAGCATGGTAGATCATTTGATCTAAAGTGATCGGAAGGGTGGTCTCGTGTCCGGCCATCACATTCGACGCCGAATCGCCCACAAGTAAAATATCCATGCCTGCCTCATCTACAATTTTTGCCATGGAAAAATCATAGGCGGTCAACATGGAGATTTTTTCTCCTCGAAGCTTCATTTCCTGAAGCGTATGCGTAGTGATGCGCTTCACGGAAGCAGCGGAGTGAATGGACATACAGGCTTAGAGCAGGTGAACAGAATAGTTATTTTCAGAAAAATCCACCTTGATGTGTTCGTTGAAGGTGGTTGCTAATTCAAAACCCGTATAATCGGGCTTCACTGGAAAAAGGCCATGGCTACGGTTGACCAACACGGCTATTTCCATTTTTTCTACTTCTTGCCCCAAAAAAGGTTTCAAAGCATAGACCAGGGTTTTGCCCGTGTTGAGGACATCGTCCACCAAGAGGATGGTCTTGCCTGCTAAGGTAAGGGGTGCTGATAACTGTACCTCAGAGGTAGATACAGCCTGCTTATCTAAAATCACCTCCACTTCCTCTACCTGAATTGGGGAGATCTTTCGCAATTCCGTCGCAAGTAAGTGTCCCAAAGTAGTGCCCATACCGGTAATTCCTGCCACTACAATTCCCGCAGAAGCATGGAGATTGCGTTCATAGATTTCAAAGGCCATTCGGGTGATCTTCTGCCCTACTTGCTTGTGATTCAGTACTTCGCTCATGGAATGAATTTTAGAAAAGGAAAATTAGACCAATTTGCCCTAGATTCAAAACACTTTATCGATGACTATCCTCCTCACTCAGGATATTCAGGTAACTCTGGTACCGGTAAGGATGGATATACCCTTCGTTTAACTTTTCCAGTACTACACAACCTGGCTCATTGACATGGGTGCAATTGTTGTATTTGCACTGACCCAGGTACTGCCGCATTTCAGGGAAAAAGTGAGATAGTTCTTCCTCAGCCACATCCAAAATGCCAAATTCTTTGATGCCTGGCGTATCGATAAGGTCTCCTGATCCTGGTAAGAAAAATAGTTCCGCAAAGGTGGTCGTATGCACCCCTTTGGCACTGTAATCAGATACCTCCTTGGTTTCCTGTTTAGCATGCGGGAGGAGCGCATTGAGCAAGGTGCTTTTGCCTACGCCCGAATGCCCTGAAATTAGGTTGGATTTGTCTTGAATATAGGGAAGCAACTTGGAGGCAAGATCCTGGTCCTCCAAGGCAGAAACTTTTACCACCGGATAGCCGAGGGGAACATAGATTTCATGAATGTCTTGGAGCCAATCCTTTTCATCTTCCCTTTCCAACTGATCCATCTTGTTGACAACAAGCAGGGTAGGGATGCCATAACTCTCAGTAGCCACCAAAAAACGGTCAATAAAGCCTAGCGAAGTTCGTGGCTTCTTCATCGTAATCACCAAAATCGCTTGGTCAATGTTACTGGCAATGATGTGTGAAAAATGTTGCTTTCGGGTGGACTTTCGAATCACATAATTCTCCCGAGGAAAGATTTCATGGATCACTGCCGACTCCTGCCCTTCCTCCTTTTCCAATTCCACCCAATCACCAACGGCAATCGGGTTGGTCAATTTGAGTTCATCCTGCTTAAACTTCCCTTTCAAGCGCGCAGAAAGGATACCCTGATCGGTATGGACCAGGTACCAACTCCCCGTAGATTTGATGACTCTTCCTTTCATTTGGCAATAGTTGAGGTACTTAGGTGTTCCACAATTCGGGTAGCGGCGCCAAGGTTTGCTTTAACCCAGTGATGGGCAGCGGCTACGGATTGGGAATAAAACTCCGGCTGCTCCAGTTTTGCCACCAATTTTTGGAGTTCTTTAGCATTCGCTACGGCAAAACCACAGCCTTCCGCTTGACTTTGGGCGGCCTCTGGAAACTTGGAAGCACGTCTAGGTTTGCCAAAAATCACCGGAACTCCAAATCCCAAAGGCTCTAAAATATTGTGAAGCCCTTTGCCAAAGCCCCCGCCTACATAGGCAAGGTGCGCAAATTGGTACAAGGAAGAAAGCATTCCAATGTTGTCAATGAATAATATTTGATGGGATTGCTCCTCCTTCCACTGGGAATATTTTTGAAAAGGGATCCCAAGTGCAGCGGCCCAGTTATCCATTGGGACTGGGTCAATTGCATGCGGTGCAATGATCCATAGCCAATCTGGTTTGGATTGGATCAAGGGTAGGAGCAGGTTCATGTCTTCCTCCCAGGCGGATCCGATCAATACGGTAGGGCGATCCTGAATCCAATTTTTAATTGCTGGAAAATCCATGGGTTGGGCAGCCGTGGCCGCTACCCGATCAAATCGCGTGTCTCCAGTGAGACTTGCTTGGGAAATACCTAGGCTAGACAGAAGCTGAATACTGGCTTGGTTTTGGGTAAAAACCCAATCCATTTGCGCCAGCATGCTGCGGAAGAAATTGCCATACCAAGCAAAATAGGGTTGCTCTGGCCTAAAGGAAGCCGCTATCAGGTAAATGGGAATACCACGCTTCTTTAAAGCTTGAAGGTGATGGAACCAGAGGTCGTACTTGACAAAAATGCTTCGGCTAGGCTGAAGTATCTCCACAAAACGCTTCGCCCAAGACTTACGATCGAGTGGCAAGTAAGTAATGTAATCCACCCCAGCCTGCGGTCGCCTGCTGGTCGGATCGTATCCAGAGGGACTAAAAAAACTGACGACCACCCAAGTCTCCGGTTCCCTGGCCTTGAGCGCGGCAATGACCGGTTTTGCTTGTTCGTATTCTCCTAGGGAAGCCACATGAAACCAAGTCAAGGGCCCTGGATGGGCAGTTCGGAAGTCAGCAAGTTTTGAAAACAAATCGCTGCGTTGTGCTAAAAAATGCCTGATTTTTGGCACAAAAACGCCAAGGATTGGTAAAATCCTGGTGCTTAACTCCATAAACAAGGTATACACGGGGTTCATCCTCCAAAAGTAGGCAATCCCTTAGATTTCTATATTTTTTTTAGCTTTTGCTTGGATGAATTCGTAGCGAACCTTTTTTTTACAATTTGATACCTCGCAAGAGGTTGATGACCAAGCCATTGATTTGAAAGTGATTGCAATTTTTATGTGACAACTTTCTTTTTCCTATAAAAAATGATTCGTGTTTTGTTTGTGTGTTTGGGCAATATCTGCCGATCTCCAATGGCTAAAGGGATTTTTAATGCCAAGGTGAAATCCTTGGGATTAGACAAACACCTGCAATCGGACAGCGCAGGCACTTCGGACTACCATATTGGAGAACTTCCAGATGAGCGAACGATTCGTTGTGCTCAAAAAAATGGAGTGGAAATCCAACATCGAGGCCGACAAGTTCATCTTACGGATTTCAGGGATTTTACCTACATCATCGCGATGGATTCGAGCAACCTCCGAAATTTGGAAGTCCTTAAACTCCAATCTCGGTTTCCCAACAAGGAGATTTTTTTGATGCGAAACTTTGCTGCTGAGGAAAAGGGGCTTGCTGTTCCCGACCCCTATTATGGTGGTGAAGAAGACTTTGAGAACGTATACCGCATTTTAGATGCTGCACTAGATGGGTTCCTTAACCATCTAAAAAAAGTACACCCCCACCTGATAGAAAAAGGGGGTTAATTTAAATTAATCCTACCGCCTCCTTCGTGCCTCGCTTGTAGAAACTAGTCTTGCCTGGCTTTGCTCATTAAGGAATGCTTACTTTTTGACCAGTATTCACCGCTTGATAGATGGCATCTACGATATGCATGTCCTTTAGTCCTTCCTCTCCATTTACTGGAATTAGCGGTTGCTTTCCATCTAGAATAATCGCCGCCATTTCATCCATTTGAGTGGTTTGGTGGGTCACATGGGTATGCTGAAGCGGACCTGAATGGGTCCAGGCCTTGATGGGACCATACCCTGTGGAAGGTTGCATCTCGGCAAAGCCTTTGGTCCCAGACAGGAAAAATTTATCTAGGTAGTTGAGGGAATAGGTGGACAAGCAAGAGGCAGTCGCACCTGAAGGAAAGCCCATCTGAAAAGTGATGGTCTCGTCTATGCCCTCCCCAAATTTGATGGGGTCGGTTTTCGTTTCCTGCGCCGTCACCCAAATCGGATCCTCCCCCAATAGGTAGCGGGCCCCGTTGATGGAGTAGATGCCAATGTCCATCATGGCTCCACCTCCAGACAGGGCCTTATTGAGCCTCCATTGGGATGGATTGCCAATCACAAACCCACTTAAGCCTTGAAAAAATAGTGTTTTGCCAAATTCTCCTGCACGCTGACGTTTGACAAGGTCTAGGGTATTGGCCTCAAAGTGCATGCGGTAGCCGATCAAGAGCTGCACTCCCGCTGCTTTACAAGCTGCGATCATCTCTTTCCCCTCTTGTGCGTTGACAGCCATGGGTTTTTCACAGATGACATGCTTGCCCGCCTTGGCCAATGCAATTGTATGTTCTTTGTGCAAGGCATTGGGGGTGATTACATAGACTGCATCGATGTCCTCGTTGTTTTTGATTTGGTCTACGATTTCGTAGGAGTAGCAATTCTGAGCTGGAATCGAATACTTTTGCTGCCACTCGGCTATTTTGGAAGGAGTACCGCTAATTACACCGACCAATTTGGCTCTGGAACAAGCTTTCATCGCTTCGGCCACCCGAGAGCCGTAACTACCAAGTCCCATGATCGCGACACGCAAAACCTTCGGCTCTTGACCCAAGGCTTGGGCAATGCTTTCGGAAAAAGGCAGGCTGAGCGCGAGCGTGGTAAGACCTGCTTGCTGGAGGAAGTGTCGACGTGTGGACATGTAGATCAGGGATTAGTGCAGAATAAGTTAGTAAATCTCGACTGCAAGTAGCTCCCAAAACCTACTTTTTTCTTCGAACGGCCTGGTAGGTCGTTCGGGTGGTTTGCTCCAAAAGCAACAAATACCCTTCCATCAAGGCCGGAATCTCCGCGGCCTTCGGTTTTAGAATAGTCAAAAGCTCCAACTCCTCATTGTATCGGATCTCAAAGCTGGATTTGAGGCTCTCCACTAGTTGCTCCAATTTAAAAAGTTGGGAATCCACCACCAGAGAAACCGAGATAGCGGAGAGTTGCAGCATGTTGGCACGCAGTTTCAGTTCCTTCAGTTTTTCGTAAATGGAGTGAATGTGTTTTTCCTCAATGAAGGTAAAGTCCGTCACCTTGAAGGTCACCAACACTTGATTTTTCTTCAGCACCAGGGTAGGCACTTCATGCGGAGCGGCATGTTCGTGGATTTTGGTTCCGGAAGCTTCCGGATTCAAGAAGGACTTGACAAATAAGGGGATGCCGGCATTGGCGAGCGGCTTGATTGTTTTGGGGTGAATGACCGAAGCCCCAAAGTAGGTCATCTCCGCTGCCTCCCGGTACCTGAGTTCTTCAAACTTTTGGGTGTTTGGAAACAGTTTGGGATCTGCATTGAGTACACCCGACACGTCTTTCCAAATGGTCACCGACTCCGCATCCAAACTGCTGGCAAGAATCGCCGCTGTAAAGTCAGACCCTTCTCTTCCTAGAGTGGTAGTTCGGCCCTGTGGGTCTTTTCCAATAAATCCTTGGGTCAAAATCGTCGTTTGCTCCAATAAGCCAGCCCATTGATTTTGGCAAGCGTCACGGGTCTTTTCCCAGTCTATTTTTGCAAATCTAAAGTCCGAATCCGTATGAATTACCGTTCGTGCATCCTGCCAAGAAAGGGGCAATCCTTTAAAAATTAGGTATTCTGAGACGACAAGGGAAGAAAGTAATTCCCCGTAACAAATCAGCTGATCGTATACTTCATCGTAATTGCTTTTAGAAATTGGTGCCTCCAAGATAGGTTGCGCGGTATCCATCAGCTGCTCCAATTTGGCAACAACTGGATGGGCATCCGGGAACAACTCTCGACACACGCCTACATGGAAGTCCCTAATCTGCTTCCAGTCCTGGGAAAAATCGGCTTGCTCCAACTTTTTAGCCAACACCCCCTCAAGCGCATTGGTTGTTTTTCCCATGGCAGAAACTACGATGAGCTTGTTGGTCTGAAGCCGTGACTGGAGAATGGTATGGAGATTACGAAGTGCGGCCGCATCTTTTACGGAAGCCCCACCAAATTTGTACACGTGCAAAGTCCTGTTCATAGGCAAAAAGGAGTCCCAAAATTCCCTGCTGCGAAGGTACGCAAAGATGAATGATCCACCTACAACTCTGGGGCTACGGAAAAATTCCTGAACGCTAATCCTCTCGAATCACCACTATTCAAAAATTGGCTAAGTTTTGGAAGTAGATGTTTACATTTGCCATTCTAACTGTAACATCCATGGCATTACGCTCCCTGTATTACTCGCTAGCCATTTTGACAATGGCAGTCCTCACTTGGACCTCTTGTGGTCCGAAGGCACCAGTTATCGACGAAACCTTCGCAACCCAAACCGAAAAACTGCTCATCAAGGTGGATACGCTACACAGCGGATTTGAGAATCCTTGGGGCATGACTTGGCTACCTGATGGCACCCTACTCGTCACTGAAAGAAAAGGAGAAGTCTTGGTGTTCAAGGAGGATAAATTTACAGGCGAAAAAATCCAAGGCCTTCCTGCAGTTCATAACGTGAATCAAGCTGGTCTTTTGGATATCGCGGTGCATCCTAACTATGCAGAAAATGGCTGGATTTACATCGCCTATGCCAAGCATTTTGAAGACAGCACTGCCGCCACCACCATCCTTAGATTTAAACTGGAAGGCAATCAGGCCGTAAACCAGGAGGAATTGATTGTGGCTGGACCTTCTTGGAAGGGTGGCCGCCACTTTGGTAGCCGCATCGTTTTTGACAAGGCTGGATATCTTTATTTCTCCAACGGAGACAAGGGAAATATCCCGATGAATGCACAAAACTTGAACAATGCCCACGGCAAAATCCACCGCATCAAGGACGATGGCGGTATCCCAGCAGACAATCCGTTCAAGGATTCCTTGGGCAATACCAGTTCGATCTGGACCTATGGCAACAGAAACCCACAAGGATTATTTTACGACAAGGAAACAGATCGAATCTGGGAGGTGGAACACGGCCCAATGGGCGGTGACGAACTCAACCTGATCGAAAAAGGAAAAAATTTCGGTTGGCCGGTGATTACCTACGGCATCAACTACGATGGGACACCCATCACGGATATTCAGGAAAAAGAAGGCATGGAACAACCCAAGCATTATTGGGTGCCTTCTATCGCTACCTGTGGTGTGGCCGTGGTGACGGGTGACAAATACCCAGCCTGGAAAGGAAATATACTAGTGGCCGCCTTGGCAAAGCAGCACATCGCTCGCGTGGAGATGAATGGAACTGCTTACGTGAAGGAAGAAAAATTGCTACAAGACATCGGACGCGTTCGCCAGGTAGCCCAGAGCCCAGACGGATACATCTATGCGATCACCGAGGCAACTGGCTTGTTGGTCAAATTGCTCCCTATCCGATAAAATTTTAGTTCATACTTACTCAAAAGGCCTTTCGTTTGAAAGGTCTTTTTTTTTGAAAAGGCTTATCCATAAATTACTACTCAAAATCAATTCGAAAATTTGACCTTCCCTTCCAAACTCTTTCTATCCATCAGGCGTTAGGGTGGTATATCCTTGATCACGAACTACATGAAAATTTTTCCGCTCTTTCTCCTCGCAGTTTTGGCTTTACTTTCGCCGCTTTTTTCTTGTCAAGCCAAGGAAGGGGACCCTCTTCCAGATAGCCTGCCCAACTTAAAGTTCACTACCCAGACAGAGAAGATGACCATCAAGGTGGATACCCTCCACCGTGGATTTCAAAACCCTTGGGGGATGACTTGGATCAATGCGGAAACCATGTTGGTGACTGAGAAAAAAGGGGAGATCCTTATCTTCAAAAAAGACAGTTACTCCGGCCAAAAAGTGACTGGACTTCCTGCATTTTACACCACAGGACAATCCGGATTATTAGACATTGCTATTCATCCCAATTATGCCCAAAATGGTTGGATTTACATTGCTTATGGCAAACCTGTAGGCGATGGAGGGGCGACGACTATCGCTCGATTTAAATTATCAGGAACTGCTGTTGCATCCTTTGAAGAACTGATTGTCACTACCCCCGAATGGAAGGGAGGAACGCATTATGGCAGCCGGATTGTATTTGACAACCAAAATCACCTCTACTTCAGCAACGGAGAGCGCGGCAGTCAGGACAATGCGCAAAATCTGAAAAATTCGCATGGAAAGATTCACCGCATTCATGACGATGGACGAATTCCTGCAGACAACCCATTTGTGAACACGGCAGGATCAATTCCATCCATCTGGACTTATGGCAATCGAAACCCACAGGGGTTATTTTTTGACAAAGCCTCCAACCGCCTTTGGGAGGTCGAACATGGTCCCCGGGGCGGGGATGAACTGAACCTGCTTGAAAAAGGTAAAAATTACGGTTGGCCGGTCATCACCTACGGCATCAACTACAACGGCACCCCGATTACAGACATCACCGAAAAAGAAGGAATGGAACAACCTGTAAAGTATTGGACTCCTTCGATTGCTACCTGTGGGATGACCCTAGTAACTTCAGATCGCTATCCCGCTTGGAAAGGTAATTTCCTTGTTGCCGCATTGGCAGGAACGCATATCGCACGCGTGGAAATGAACGGAACAAAACCTGTAGGCGAGGAAAAATTACTTCCAGGAATCGGTCGCGTCCGACAGGTGGCTCAGAGCCCGGATGGGTATGTGTATGCCATCACCGAAGGTACAGGGCTGTTGATCAAACTAGTCCCTTCCAACTAGGGTTCAAAAAACTGAATCTAATCCTACTTAGACAAAATCCACATCCACACTGAAGGGGTACTTCATCAAAAATTGAAGGGCCTCTTCGATGGAAAGGTCTTCAAAAAGTACGCGGTGTAGATTTTCGGTAATTGGAGCACGGATGCCTGCAGTTTTCAAAAAGGCATCTACAATTCGGATCGTGTTGACCCCTTCGGCCACCTCTTCCATGGAGGCCATAATTTGGCTGAGGCTCTCCCCTTTTGCAAGGCGGAATCCTACGGTAAAGTTTCTGGAATCTGGAGAGTTGCAGGTGGTCACTAGGTCACCGATGCCAGCGAGCCCCATCACCGAACTGGCAGTGCCTCCGAGTGCTTTACTCAAATGAGCCATCTCTACTATTCCTCGAGAGATCAACAGGCCTTTTGCATTTTCTCCCAGTCCTAATCCTGCCAAAGCCCCAGCAGCAATCGCAATGATATTTTTGAGCACTCCACTGAGTTCGACGCCAATGATATCCGAATTGCCATACACTTGGAATTTTTCGGAGCGAAGGAGGCGCTGCCCCTCCTGAATGACCTCGTTGTATTTACTAGCAATCACGGTTGCTGCAGGCTGCCCATCACTGAGTTCGGTAGAAATATTTGGACCTGCCAAACAACCAACTCGAACAGCAAGCGTCTCTTTCACAATCACCTCGCTCATGGTTAGGATTTGATTGCGGCGAAGTTTTTTAAGGCTGTCCCATTGTTCTCCCTCACCCAACTGTACCGCCAATCCTTTGGTTCCATGAATGACCAGGTGGTAAGGGTGTAAAAAGGGGGCAAAAGTGCGCGTCACTTCCAAGAATGCGGCAGATGGAATCATAAAAAATAGAACCCCACAGGAGTTGCAAAGTTCCTCCGGAGAAAAGGTAGCACGAATCTTCGGATTCAATATTTTTCCAGAAGCGCTATGCTGGGTATTGATTTCCTCCACCACTTCTTGTTTGCGGGCATAGACCATCACCTCATTTTTCTCCGCAAGCATATTGGCAATGGCGGTCCCAAAGCTTCCTACTCCGATTACGCCAATGGGCTGCGGTTTAGAAGAGTTTTTCAAGGCCATACCCGTGTAGTCTGTTGTGGTAAAAATAGAGCAAGCTCATGTCTTCGGTAGTCAAGTTACCTGATTTATCTTTGATCAACGGGCGCTTGGCATGGTACATCCCCACGTTATCCAGTCCATGCGTGATGAGTTCATCCATGGATCGATTGAGGTGGGGTGCAGCATCAATTTTTCCCTGAGCCTTTAATTCAAAAATCTGATTCAATACAAGTTGACAAGCTGCTTTGAACTCCTCATAGTTGAGGACCAAATCTTCTTGTGGAAGTCGGATTAGGTCAAACAAATCCAATTTGGCGTTTTTAGCTTGGATCAGTTCAAAGGCTACAAAAGCCACCAAATGGGAGCTAAATACCCGATTGATTTTATGAAACTCCTCCACAATCCGTTTGCCGAGCATCTGGGTATACTCTTCCTCTCGCTGGGCATCGACGGTGACCTTCCCATTGGACATAAAATACTCCTGAGTATCCACCACTCGTCCCCATTTGTCTAAACTTTTTCCTTCTTCATCCACATAGTTGCCCATGACATCCATGGCACGTCCTATGGAAACAGAAATGTCCGACCCTTTGGTAAAAAACTTAAAGAGGAACTTTGAAATCTTGTAGGAGGTGGAAAACTCATCGTTTTCCTTGTAATAGCGCTCCTGACCAGTCTGGCTCAAGTAATCCTGAATTAGGCTGGGTGCCTCAAGGACAAAGTGGTAATTGATGGTCACAGGAACGATGAAAATCTTGCCAGAAACATCAGAAATACCCTGCTGAAAATTTGCTCGCTGGGCTTCAATGGCTGTACTGAGTAATCCTAACTTCAATTTGGATTCGATGATCCCACTTCTAGAACGGGTACCTCCAGGGAAAAATAGGCTGTGGCAACCAAATTGAATCGCCTCTTTGGAGTAGGTTTTCAAGGTCTCCAAATACTTCATGTTTTTCTTTCTGCGATCCACCTTGTAAGCCCCTAGGGCATTCATGAAATAGGCAAAAATCGAGATGTTGAACAGGTTAAGACCCGCCCCATAGATAAATGGAGGCATACCCAATACCGAAATGATCCATCCAATGAGGATGCTATCCAAATTTGAAAAGTGCGTAGGCACCATCACAACGGTTCCTTTTCGGGCCAGTTCGCGTAGTTGAGCAGTTTGCCCAGTAATTTGAATTTTATCTTGGAGGGTATATTGATTGCTAAACAAGGACCCAAAACCCTTTACACGAGCCGCATTGAGGAGGCGCGAGAAGCCATAGGTCACTACCCTTCGTGTAAATTTGTAATGCGATGCTTTGAAATTGGATGCAATTTCCTCGGAATAGCGCGCAGTGATTTTGCGCAATACCGCCTGGTAGGCCTCCAGTTTCTTGGCTTTCGTTCCAGAGACTTCGGTATGAATTTGAAGGAGGTTGCTTTTTACTTCCCCCCAAAAGGAGCCTTCGTCATCTGGGTCTACATCCCAAGGATTTTGCTTGATCCGAAGTTTTTCTCGATAGAGCGTAGTCTCGAGCTCTTCTTTTAATATTTCTGGGTTTTTCCCGATAAGGTCTAAAATTCTCCCTTCCGAAAGGGCTGCCACCTTTTTGATAAATTCTTTCCGCTCGCGGGCGAGTTTGACCACAGGCCATTCGTCTTTTTCAGGCAAAATGGGAGCGTATTGGTGTTTGATGTAGTTCTCCTCCAAGTGGTCGTTCTGTTTTTAAAAACTCCCAAAGATAAGCAAAAAGGAACTCTGGCTTTCCAATTATTCGGAGGGATCTTTTTGCGGAATAGATTTCATAAAAATCATCACAACCACCGTAGTCAGGATTCCCATCCCCCCTGCAAAAAACACAGACTGCGTCGTGTAATTCATCAAGTTAAAATAGGCTTCCGCTTCAGGCAAAGTCATTTTTCCGGAGTTCACCGTCAACTGAATGATGTTGGGAAAATAAGCTGGAGAAATAAGGCTATGCGAAATGTATTGGCTCAAGGGCGTTAGCACCACCACCACCAAGGTAATCACCAAGCCAGACACCAAGCCTTGTAGAAAGGTCATCCTTCCTCGGTAAGTTCTTTTCTTTTTCTCCCAAAGAGCGACTACATAGATTAAAATCGCCAAAGGTGCATACAAGAGGGTATAGGTCGCGTGCTGTTCAATCAAGCGATCGTGCCAGCCCAAACTTTTTTCCAAAACCATCCATGCCAACCCGGATAAGAAGAAAATAAACCCCCATTTCAATTCGATTCGTAACTTTTTCATAAATACCTAGGTTGAGAAAGGTGAAAGTAAACTATAATTTACAAAAAAACTGGAAACGTTTTCATAGTTCTAGAGTTGAAAGAAAAGGAAGCGCCCAAATTGTTGTCCATGCCAAAAAGCGTGGTATTTTTACAGGCTCCAACCGTGATGAAACTAGACCTCAAGCAAATACAAGTGCCCATTGAGACTGAGATGTCTCAGTTTGAACATAAGTTCAGGGACTTTATGAAAAGTAAGGTCAAACTTCTCGACCACATCACCCATTACATCGTCAAGCGGAAGGGTAAGCAAATGCGCCCCATGTTTGTTTTTTTAACGGCGGGAGTTTGTGGAACCATCAATGAGTCTACCCATCGAGGAGCCGCATTGATCGAACTGCTGCATACTGCATCCTTGGTCCACGACGACGTGGTCGATGATGCCAATTACCGCAGGGGTTTTTTTTCCATCAATGCGCTCTGGAAAAATAAGATTGCCGTATTGGTTGGAGACTACCTCCTCTCCCGAGGCTTGCTCCTGAGTGTAGAGCACAACGACTTTCACCTTTTACGTATTGTTTCCAATGCCGTAAAAGAAATGTCCGAAGGAGAACTACTCCAAAGTTACAAGGCGAGAAAATTGGACGTAGAAGAGGAGGTTTACTACCAAATCATCCGTCAAAAAACTGCAAGCCTGATTGCTTCTTGCTGCTCCGTAGGCGCCTCTAGCGTCAGCACAGACGAGGATACCATCCAACGCATGTGGGACTTTGGCGAAAAAGTAGGAATGGCCTTCCAAATTAAGGATGACCTTTTTGATTATGGAGAGGATGAAATTGGCAAACCGCTAGGGATAGACATCAAGGAGAAAAAGATGACTCTTCCGCTCATTTATGCCCTGCGAAATGCCGATTGGTTGGAAAAAAAGAAAATCATGTACCTCATCCGCAACCGATCTGAAGACAAAAAATCGGTCAATGAGGTCATTTCCTTTGTCAAGAAAAGTGGGGGACTAGATTATGCCAAGCAGAAGATGACAGAATTTTACCAGGAGGCACTTGCGCTATTGGCTCATTTTCCTGACTCCGCCTACAAGTCTTCACTTCGCGATCTCGTACTCTACTCCATCGAACGGAAAAAATAGTGCATTAAATTATTTGCCATTTCGCAAGTGGACAAAATTGTCAACGGTCCACAGTCCACAATCGTGGAGTTATGTGAATGGGTTTAGAATCCATACTTCGTACTTGGTACTTGGTACCTGGTACATTGAACTGTGATCTGTCGTCCGTCAACTGTTGACATTTTTTGACCCTGCTAATCCCTCGTATAGTTACCCACTCGGATCACATCCGCAAACACCCCCGCTGCCGTCACTTCAGCACCAGCGCCAGGACCTCGGATGATCATGGGTCGATCGTAGTAGCGGTCAGTAGTCAGCAAAATCATGTTATCGGAGCCTTCTAGCACATAAAAGGGATGGGAAGCAGGCAAGGAACGTAAACCAATTTCCGCCTTCCCTTCCTCAAGCGTAGCCATAAAACGCAACTTTTCGCCCTTCGCTTTGGCCACAGTAAGTAGTTCGGTGTAGGCTGCATCCTGATGCTTGAGCAGCTCTAGAAACTCTTCAACACTCAAACCCTTTCTGGCTTCCTCAGGTACCAGCGAGTGAACCACAATGTCTTCCACTTCCAGTGGCTGTTCCGCCTCTCTACCCAGAATCACTACTTTTCGAGCCACATCCATACCACTCAAATCTTCCCTAGGGTCGGGTTCCGTGTATCCTTTTTGCTTGGCTAAGGCCACCACCTCCGAAAAAGGAAGACCCTTTTCCAACTCAGAAAAAATAAAATTAAGAGAGCCACTCAATACCGCTTCAATGCGGTGCACTCGGTCACCTGAGAGCATCAGATCGTGTATGGTGTTGATCACCGGAAGTCCCGCCGCCACATTGGTCTCGTAGAGAAAGTGTACCCCTCGGTTTTTGGCCAGTTTCTTTAAGGTCAAATAACTTTCCAAAGAGCCCGAATTGGCTTTTTTGTTGGGGGTAACAATCGCAATTTTTGCTCCCAATATGCGTGGGTAGATTAGTGCCATCTCCTGGCTCGCCGTACAGTCGACAAGCACTGAATTGGAGAAGTTCATTTCTTCAATGGTCTCCACAAAGGCATTCAAATCCATTTTGGCATGGGAGGAACCCAATTCAAGAAGACTAGTCAAGTCAAAACCATCCTCATCGAAAGCCATGTAACGACTGTTGGCAATGCCATGAACTTGGATATCCAATTGATTTTCAAGGAGTAATTTTTCCTTTTGCTGTGCAATCATCCGGAGGAGCGCCTTTCCAATAAGACCCGTACCTACCAAAAATAGGTGAACCACTTTATGCTCTGAGAGGAAAAATACCTCGTGCAGGGCATTCAATGCTTTTTGTAAGTCTGCTTGAGGAATGATTGCTGAAATATTCAATTCAGAACTTCCCTGCGCTATGGCCGCTACATTGATGTTATTCTGACCCAAAGCCCGAAACATTCTACCTGAGGTTCCTGGATCATGTTTCATGTTTTCTCCCACCACAGCCACTAAAGCCAGGCCAGGGAGGACAGAGACCGGATCCATTTCCCCGGATTTGATTTCATAGAAAAATTCTTGTTCGATCAATTCCTTCGCTAAAATAGCCTCCTCAGTGGCCAATGCCAGACAAATGCTATGCTGGGAGGAAGCCTGAGAAATAAGCAAACTCGAAAGTCTTGCCTCAGATAACACGGTGAAGATTCGTCCCAAACTTCCTCCTGCAGCCATCCATCCCGCACTTTGAAGGGTCATAAGGCTGAGGTTGGAACGCGAACTAATCCCCTTGATCCAGCCCCCTTCTCGTACCTCTCCATTGATCAAGGTACCTGGGTGGTTGGGTTCAAAGGTGTTTTTAATTTGAATCGGAATGTTCCTCTTCATCGCCGGCTGCATGGTCGCCGGAAAAATGACCTTAGCTCCAAAATGAGAAAGTTCCATCGCTTCCGCATAGCTCAACTGAGGAATGGTAAATGCCGCATAGACCATTTTGGGATCACAGGTCAGGACCCCAGAGACATCCGTCCAGATCTCCAAAACTGTGGCATCCAAGGCACTTGCCAAGATGGCGGCTGTATAATCAGAGCCGGAACGCCCCAAAGTGGTGGTTTCCCCCTTGGCAGTCGATGCAATAAAGCCAGTTACCACTTTGACTCCCTCGTACTTGGCAAAATAATCTTGGATTTGAGCCTGAGTAGTGGCTTCTTCTACACGGGCCTGCCCAAAGCGATCGTCCGTACGAATGAGTTCTCGAGCGTCTACAAAACAAGTAGGAATCCCTTTTGAAGCTAAGGCTTCTGCCAGAATGAAGGTACTCAATCGCTCTCCAAAGCTGGCCACGTAATCTAAAGTTCGCGGAGATTGTTCTTTGATCAGGTAAATTCCATGGTACAATTCTTCCAACTCATGGAAACGTTGTCGGATGAAGTGATCTACTTTATCTCTATTTTCATTCCCTAACAAGCCACTGGCCAAACTCAAGTGCCTTTCCTCAAGGGCAATTAATGTCTTTTTGTAGCCTAGATCTCCTGATTTTGCCAAGTTCGCTAGCGCAAAAAGTTGCTCAGTCACACCTCCAAAGGCAGAGAAGACCACCACCAATTCCGACTCTTGGAGTTGGTCTTGAATGATCTGAAAAACCTGCTGGATATTGTTGGGGTTTTCTACGGAGGAACCTCCAAATTTGATGACTTTCATAAAAGAATGGGTAGGAAAGGAGTGGGACGGATTAGGGTTCCAAAAAGAACTAAAAATCTACCCTTGCATGAGCTTTACCTTCTGCCAAAATTGCCCTTTCCAAACCTGCTTTGAAATCACAAAAGGATTCCCAGCACCATTCTGTGAAGGTAAACTAAAGCCTAGGTTGGAAATTGGAAAAATCATTTATGAAGGAATTGACTTCCAATTTTACTAGAAAAAAATAGAAATGTCAATAAAAGTGAAACTAAAGCCTTCTTTTATTACGAATTAATTATTTAAACGATGAAAAAATTAAGAATTTAAAAATCGATATGCCTAGACAAAAAATGCCGGGCTAGGAAATTCCCAATCAATGAATCTCGGTGATGGATTGAGGCTTTCCTCTAAACTGAATCGCTTCTCCTTTTTTCTTGCCTACCAACAGGTCACCCAAAGGAGAATTTTTGCTCAACAGAAATACGGACTTATCTCCAACTTTTACCTGGCCCACACTGACGGCCAACAAAAACCATTCGCTCCCCAATTGCACCAAAGCCCCTTCCTGTACCGTAGGAGGAGTGTCTTTGATGGTTTGAAGTCGATACAATTCTTCCAAGTCCGATCCGCTTTGTTTGATTTGCTTTTCTAGGGAGTTCAGATCCTGAGTCATGGTCTCTCGACTGGTTTCGTACTTATCCCCAGCGCTATTCTTTTCCTCCTCTAGAATACTTTCAATGATATTTTTTCGCTCTTCGGCAAGAAGTGCGGCCTTTTGTTTCAATTGGGTGATTGCAGTCTGGTAGACTGCGTTTTTTAATTCGTTCATACAGGTTACTCTTGACAAGGTTCTTTTCTTCGGGTATCGATGATGTAGACAATTTTCCATCCTTCAGCCAATTTCACCAATTGGAAGGAATTCACCCCGCAGTGAGAAAAAGTGTCGTTTACATAAAATTTATAGGGGGTCCATACACTAGCCATGGATCCATCCACTTGGATTTGGTAGGAAAGAATGCGTTCATCGAGTACAGTCCCGGCCGGCGTATTGGCAATTCGTTTGACAAAATCGGCTACCGAATTGCTTCCAACGGTGGTTCCCTCCGGCTTCTGCTGCACGGTTTGCATCAAGCCTTCCGAAGAAAAAGCCGCAGCCACCTGTTCTGCATTTTTTTGCTTCATCCCATCAAAAAGGGAGCGAATGACTGCCTCGACTTCCTGTTCAGGAGTTTGAGCAAAGGCAGGAAGCCCAACTAGGCAGAGAAGAATCCCTGCTAGAATCCATTTTTTCGGTTGCAATTTAAATTCCTCCATAGAGCGTAAAGGTCATGTTGGTTAAGGCTGGGGTATTGACTGCATAGTGCATTGCCTCCGCAATATCGGAAGGATTCACCCATTTTGAAAAATCTGCAGTAGGCATGGCGGATCGATTGGCATCGGAGTCCAAGATACTCGGCACAAATACATGGGTACGGATGTCAGTATCCTTCACTTCCTCTGCAATAATTTCTGCAAAAGAATTGACCAATCGCTTACTCAAAGCGTAGGCCACTGCACCTTTTGCTTCCTTAGATTCCAAGGCTGACCGAGCCCCAACAAATAGCAAGGATCCTCTTTGCTGCTTTTTTAAAAGCGGAAGAAAGGCAGTGGCGACCGTGAATGCACTAAAAAAATTAAGTTGGATCAACTGACTAAGGTCCTGCTGTTTGGTCGTCTCCAAATCACCTGGAGCAAAGCCTCCCACCAGCATCGCAATCGCCTCAAGGTCCCCAAATTGGATCTCATACTCAGAAACAAATTCTTGAACTGAAGCCTCGTCTGTCACATCCACTTCGTAAGTGACATCAGCTTCTAGTGCTTGCTCGTTTGCTTCCGGACGTACAAGTGCAATGACGTAATAGCCTTCCCGCCTAAACTTCCCCACTGCGGCAGTACCTAAGGCACCTGCTGCTCCTGTAATTACTATATTTCTGCTCATCAGTCCGTCAAATCCTTCCTATATTTGCTAAAATAGGGTTAATTTTTCGATTGAACCATGAACCATCTTAAAAGCAGCATCCGAGTCAAGGAAAATGTTCGCAAAACCTACTTTGCAGTTAAACTCATTATCCTCATTATTTTAGAAATTTTCTATGCTGGAGACACCTTCGCAACTCCTTTTTTAGCGAAATACGAAATTTTGAACCACATCGTCCGTGCACTCATTTTTCTTTTAAGTGCCAACCTGATTTTTTCTTTAGGAAGAATCATTACGCTACGGATTTACCTGCAACAGCGGGAGGAAACCAAGGTGCAGCCCAACTTTATGCTGGGGATTGATCGCATCGAATTTTTGCTCAATCTGATCGCCGTCCTTATTTTCCTGATGCTTGCTTTTGGAATCCAGCCCTTGGAATTTTTGACCAGCATCACCATCGTGGCAGCAGCCTTAGCCTTGCTGACCAAGGACTACATCACCAATATTGTGAATGGCTTGATCATGATGTTTTCGGACCAACTTGAAATCGGTGACAAGATTCAAATCGGAAGACATACCGGCTTTATTCGAGACATTACCTTGATCAATATGGTGTTGAAAAACGATGCTGGGGAAATCATTTTAATCCCCAACACCATGGCCTTGTCCGAAGATGTGGTCAATTTTTCCAAAAACAATACCCACCAGGTCATCTTTGATGCCGAGATTACCTCAAAAAATGAAATTCACCTCAGCCAACTTGAGGATTCACTCAAAGTGATTTTAGGGCAATTTCCAGAGGTAGTCACCAAAGAAGGTGCTCAACTCAATATTTTGGAGCGAAGAACAGAAAACTTACTGATTCGCTACCAATTCCCAATCAAATCCGGAGAAAAGCAGACCGAAATCCAAGTAAAAAAGTCCATCAATCAAGCACTTATCGACTGGAACTATGAACTCCGAAAAGGGGAATTACTTTGATTGGGTATACCAAGTAGTACGCGAGATTCCTGCTGGCCGAGTGACTAGTTATGGAGCAATTGCCCATTACTTGGGCCTCAAGTCCGGGGCACGCATGGTGGGCTATGCAATGAATGCTGCGCATGCGCTCCCTGATGTCCCCGCCCATCGCGTCGTAAATCGGCAAGGAATCCTGACGGGAAAGCATCATTTTTCTTCGCCTACAGCCATGCAAACCCTACTCGAGGCAGAAGGAGTGGTCATTCAAAACGATCAGGTGGTTGATTTTGAATCCCGCTTTTGGAGCCCTGAAAAAGAACTTAATCCTTAGATTTTTTGCGAAGCAGGTAAAGCCCTGCAAACATCAGTCCACCATTTAAAATCAGCGCCTCAAATCCAAACGTATACCCCCAAAGCCAGGCTTGGGAATTGGAGGTAATCAAAAATGTCAGAGAGGGGGCCAAGATTGCCAAGGCAGGAACCCAGGCATCTTTCACTTGATGCTTGGTAAACAAGCCAAACCCAAAGAGCCCCAATAGTGGACCATAGGTGTAGCCGGCAAGAATAAACACCGAATTGATCACACTTTGATCATTGAGCCAGTAGAAGGCTAAAATGAGTAAAAACATTAGGAAGGTAAAGCCAACGTGCACCAGTTTGCGGATGAAAAGTCTACGTTCCGGGGCATAATTTCGTTCGATTTGAAGGAAGTCGTAGCAAAAAGAAGTAGTCAAGGCCGTCAACGTAGAATCTACACTCGAATAGGCCGCCGCAATGATACCCAACACAAAAACAATTCCTACGAAGGGGGAGAAATGCTCCGTGGCCAAGAGTGGAAATAGGCCATCCGACTTTTCAGGAATAGTAATTCCCTTGGTTTCTGCATACAAGTACAGCATGACTCCTAGAGAGAGAAAAAGTAGGTTAACCACCACTAGAATCACCGTAAACCAAAACATGTTTTTTTGTGCATCCCCTAGTGTACGGCAGGTTAGGTTTTTTTGCATCATGTCCTGATCCAAACCGGTCATGACGATGGTAATGAATGCCCCAGATATAAACTGCTTGAAGAAATTGGTACCCGCCTTCCAGTCCCAGTTGAAGATCGTCGAACGCTCATCCTCACTTATTCGGCTGATGTAATCTCCCAAACTTTTCAGTTCCAACTCACTTCCAATTAAACCCATCGTAATCAGCACCGAAGCCAGCATAAAGGTCGTCTGAAAGGTATCCGTCCAGACCACCGTCTTGATTCCTCCCCGGTAGGTATACAACCAAATCAATCCCACCGTAATCAGCACCGACACCCAAAAAGGAATTCCCAATGCATCGAATAAGATCAATTGAAGTACGCTGGCTACGAGATACAGCCGAAGGGAGGAACCAAGTGATCTGGAAAGAATAAAGAAAAAAGCCCCCGTTTTGTAAGACCAAAACCCAAATCGATCCTCCAAATAGGTGTAGATAGATACTAAATTCAGGCGGTAATAGAGCGGTAATAAGACCTTGGCAATGGTAAAGTACCCTAGGGTGTAGCCCAAAACAACTTGGAAGTAATAGAAGTTAGAATTACCTACCTCGCCAGGTACGGAGATAAAGGTTACCCCAGAGAGAGAAGCTCCAATCATGCCAAAAGACACCAGAAACCAATGGGAGTTACGATCGCCCGTAAAAAAGGTATCTCCAGTCAACTTTCGAGTGGTCAACCAGGAAATGAAAAAAAGTATCCCGAAATAAATTAAAATAACTGTTAAAACGAGTTGCGGATTCATTTTGTAAGGGTATGTCGCTCGCTAAGTTGTCCATTATTATTAATTTTGCAAAATGAATCAGTACAGCATACCCCTTCCCCATGTAGAAGAAATTGAGGTTCTCCTCGAGGAACTCATCGATCAGGAAGCGCTAGACCTCGTTGTATTCAATGATGATGTGAACACTTTTGAGCATGTAATTCAAGTGCTCATGAAAGTTTGCGAGCATACCCATGAGCAGGCAGAGCAGTGCACCTTGATCATCCATTACAAAGGAAAGTGTGCAGTAAAAAAAGGGACGAGGACAGAACTTAAGCCCCTCTGTGAGGCCATTTTGGACGAAGGCATTCAGGCTGCAATTCTTTAAAAATAAATCAAGTGAACTTCCCCTCTAAATTAATCGAAGACGCAGTCACGGAAATCTCCAGGCTTCCGGGCATCGGCAAAAAAACTGCACTTCGTTTGGCTCTTCATTTACTGAAGCAGCATGAGGCGCACACAGAGGCATTATCTCTTGCTTTGACACGCATGCGCGCGGAGGTATCTTATTGCAAAACCTGTCATGCCTTGGCAGATGAGGAATTGTGTACTACCTGCCAAAGTCACAAAAGAGACCGCTCCCTGGTCTGTGTGGTAGAGGATATTGGGGATGTATTGGCCATCGAAAACACAAATCAATACCAGGGCCTCTACCATGTTCTCGGCGGAGTCATCTCCCCCATGCAGGGCATTGGTCCTGAGGAGTTGACCTGTGAAAGTTTGGTTGCTCGTGTCAAGCAAGGGGAAGTTAAAGAGATCATTTTGGCACTCTCTGCTACCATGGAAGGCGATACGACCTCTTTTTATCTAGGAAAAATCTTGACTCCACTTGGCGTAAAGATCACCAGTATTGCCCGAGGCATTCCTGTGGGTGGTGAACTTGAGTTTACGGATGAAGTAACCCTAGGCCGAAGTATCCTTACCCGAATAAATTATTCGCAGGAGTAAAGAAATCCTTTGGAAGGAAACTTGGAGAATCTATATTTGCAAACCCTTTAAGGGGATTAGCTCAGTTGGCTTTCGCGTCCCGCAAGCGTGCGGGAAGGTCATCGGTTCGAATTCTGAAAGTAATCCTGGGGGATTAGCTCAGTTGGCTAGAGCGCTACACTGGCAGTGTAGAGGTCATCGGTTCGAATCCGTTATCCTCCACAAGGCCCCGCAGCATTGCGGGGCCTTTTTTTATCTAAATTTTTTCTACTAGGCATTCCATCTACATCCTTTTTAGCCTGAAAACCAACAAGTACTAGGTGGGCTCTACAGATGACTTGCAAGGGAGAGGCAAACATCACAATGGCGGATCTACCCCCTCAACCAAGGCGGGAGCGCCAGATTGGGAGGTCCGATATACTGAAACAGTCCCCGATAGATCGTTTGCGCTCAAGCGTGAACTCGAAATCAAAAAGAAAAAAAGCAGAAACCACATCGAATGGCTAGTTCAGAAATTAGGAAAGTCCAACCTACCTACTGATCCACCAAATCTAGACTAGTTGAACCATCACTAAAAATAAAATTGAACAGTTGAAGTTAGCGAATGCAAAGAGTTATTTTACAAAATAGATGACTCTATTAAACAAATTAAGGATCAACATTAAATCAAATTTCTTTCAAAACTTGCCTCTTAATTATTTGGAGTTTATCTTATAAATTAAAATTATAAACACAAAAAAATCCAGGGTCAACTGGTCTTTAATCGTACTTTTTTTTGAAATACTTTATGAAGTTTAAACTACTTTTTTTCTGCCTTACTTTGTTTTTTAGCTTGGGTTCCAAAGCTGCTGACCCAGAATTTTACCGACTTAAAGTCACCACCAAAAGATGGGAATATTCGAAAAGAAATTCATTTCTAGAAGGAAAAATCAGTAGAGAACTCTTGCAACAATTGGATAGCATTTACCAAAAATTTCCAAGTGGCTATGAGTTCATCTTTGACCCATCGAGTCAATCCTTAAAGGTTTTTGTACACTGCACCTTTGATTTTTATTCCATCCAAAATGGGCAATTAATTAAAGAATACCAATTTGCGAACAGAGGGTATACCTGCGGATCCTATTTGCTTGAAAGAAACAATTCGTACTATATTTTAGCCGGAAGGGGGCTTTGGAATTACCATGCAGATTTAATGCAATTTGACTCCCTCAATGGGTCCTGGGAATTTATTCAAACAAAAAAACAGCCCATGGACTATTTTCCACTCGGGTCCTACCAAACTTCAAAAGGGATAGTGACTTGGTTAGGGGAATACAATAACCCACGTATCTCGAGATTAGAAGAGGAATTAAATGGCTTCTTTTTTGACTTTGAAAAAAACTCTTGGCAGCCCATTCAAATTGACATTAAAGAGTTTGATCTCGGCAAAATCGCCCATGCCAATGAAAGTCAATTGTACGAGACCCAAGACTATGCATTTAGTGTCACTACTTCCCAAATACCAAGTATTGGCTGGTACATCTGGATTTTAGTAGAAAAGGAAACGGGTAAACTATTTTTTTACGAGGGCAATAAAAATGTGGAGATGTTCCACTCCCCCTATTATGAAATTATTGGAAATAAATTCCGCTATTTTGATTACAACATCAATAGTGCTACCGAAGGAAAAGAAGTAGAAATCGACTTAGATTTTATTCGAAGCCAATCCAGGGAGATAGGACAGGTCATTCAACTTGATGCTCCAGCTACTTCTAAAACCACTTCGATTTCCACCCTACTCCTCTGGGTAAGCATCCCTTGTTTAATTCTTCTTTCTCTTTGGATAGGAATTCAACTCCAAAAAAGAAGAAATGCAACTTTACAAAACGGATTGGATGCTGAAATAGAGTCTGAAGTAGAACAAGAATCTGAAGATGAAAGCAAAGAAATCCTCGAGAAATTACTTCCGCATAATGGGGAGAAATTGAGTACTGAAGCTTTTGATACGCTACTTGGCATACATCAAATCACCAACTTTGACTCCAAACGAATCAAACGCTCTCGCCTAATCAAAGCAATCAACAGCCAATACTTGGCTAAAAAAGGCTTCCCATTGATCACACGCATTAAAAATCCTGAAGACAAGCGCTTTGTCTTCTACAAAATTACCTTTGAAAGTGGAAGTTAATTCGAGGCAGAGACTTCGCTAAGGCTAACTTCTTTCTTACCTTTCCTGAACTTCTCCTAACAGCAGGCTTATGTTAGATTTTATGAAAACCCAATTTTGGACTCTTTTTCTAACCTTGTCTTTATCGAGTTGTGCTTGCGCGCCAGAAGAAATCGCTCAATTCGCATTTAGTGGCATGGAAAATCTACTCGGCGATGGTTTTTTGCCTTCGGAAGAACTTCGGGCCCTCGGGAAATTTCAAAGCACTAGCGTCAACCTATCCAATACCACCCTAGATGGAGTAGAAGAATCCATCATTTTCCTAAGACTTGAAAATGGAGATCCAAAGATCCTAGCAGAGCAACGTGAACAACTAGCCCGCAACTGTGCCGAACTCTACCTTCGGGACTTTGAAAAAGCAGCAGATTACAAAAAAATCACCATACAGTTTGTGCAAACAGACCCCTACAACCCGGAGAATGTTTCGATGGAAGAATACACATTCGACACTCAGGATTTTTAAAACGCAAATAGTGGAGTTTCCCTAGATTTGTGGCTATTCGAATCGATGAACCCCTATCCAACTCCTGCTATGAGACTTAAAGCCATCTGCTCCGATATTGACGGTACCCTCCTCAACTCAGAGCGCTCGCTTTCGGCAAACCTCATCGCCATCGTCTCTTCCATTTCAACAGAGATTCCATTTTTTCTAGCAAGCGCGCGCATGCCTGCAGCCATGCGGCACTTACTGCAAGACTTGAATCGCCCTAAGGAACCCCTCATCGCTTACAACGGCGCATTGGTTTTGGATGCTGAAGGAAAAGAACTCGAATCCATCACCATCCCAATCTCCCTAGTTCAAGCGATTGTCCACGCTGCCCTACCCGAAGGGCTTCACCTAAGTCTTTTCCATGGGGAAAACTGGTATACTTCTGAAGAAGATCATTGGGCATCTCGAGAGATTCAAAACACCAAAGTGCATCCTACCTGGAAAAGTCCCCTAGAAGTCCTTGAAAACTGGTCAGCGACGAATATCGGCGCACATAAGGTCATGTGCATGGGAGATCCTGCAAAAATAGCCCTACTCTACCAAACCCTCCTCCAAAGACTGGGAACACAAATCCACCTCTACCGATCCAAAGACACCTATTTGGAAATTGCGCCAAAACCGATCTCCAAAGCCACTGGACTGAAAAAAATCCTAGAACATGGATATGCCATTGGCCTAGACGAAGTGGTCGCCTTCGGCGATGGCTACAACGACATTGACTTGCTTCAGCAAGTGGGCTGGGGAGTAGCCGTAGCAAATGCATTCCCTGAAGTGAAAGCAGTAGCCAATGAGGTCACCCAACACCACAAAGAGGATGGGGTAGCGAGCACCCTGGCCCGCATTTTTCTGAACAAAAAATAAGTATCAAGTACCTGGTATCAAGTAGTTAGTAGCTAGTAGCAAGACGAAAAAAAATTCTAGTCCATACTTGGTACTTTGTACTTCGTACAATA
>JACCDP011030261.1_pt1 | contig 86193 bp, 75 predicted proteins | sample 7445841 | NCBI WGS metagenome assembly JACCDP01 (sample SAMN15323441, study PRJNA562643) | freshwater metagenome | isolation source: river surface water | place: USA:Blue River Watershed | collected 2017-08-17
TCACATTGGACCGGTTAACGAGGATGGTATCGAATAGGTTGTTGAAATCGATGGGACCTTCAATTTGCAAGTTGGCACTGGCGTTGGCATCGTTGCCTCTGATTTTAAAGGTGGCATGTCCGTCGCCTGTGATGTAGCAGTTACCAAATCCGCCGCTCATGTTGCTCAATTTCAACAGGCCAACGGCTTGGTTTGGCGTGCTTGTGATTTGGATGTTGCAATTTTCTTCCAGCATCAGATGTCCTTTCACGTGCATCAATGCATTGCTGCCATTGAGCTGCAGGGTTACATTTTTTCCCAGCCACACGGTGCTTTTGGGGTCGATGATGAGGGAGGATCCATCTTCCACGATGAGGGTAGCACCCTCTTCCAAGATGAGTTGAGTTCCTTTGGTCATGTGCAAGGTAGATTTTCCACCGGTGAGTTTCAGTATTCCGCCGGCTTGTACGGTGATTTTTGAGGCGGCTCTGCATTGAAACAGGGTGGTTTGGTTTTTGGCTTCGCCGGATTCTATGTTCATTACGCCGCCGGATTTGATGCGAATTTCTGAGGGCTGGCAATTGCCCAAGTAGAAGGTGCGCGATTTCAATTTGGCGATCACGGCTTTTTCTAAGGGTGTGCACTGGCTGTTGGAGAGGTTGCCATTCACGTTGAGGGTTTGGTCTGCCTCAACCATGATGCTACCCACAAAGCGATCATAAGGGTTGCCGATAACAATCTCATTTTTATCGGTTTGGTAGGATTGTTTTTCAGACCAGATGATTTGTTTCAGCAACCATTCGGCATTGCCCCCTTTTTCATCATCAAAGAACACGTGGTCTTGGTTGAAGCGTGGGGCGAAATAGTTGTGGAAAGGCGTATTTCTCAGTCCCAACATTTGGGTGCCCAAGGTTTGAGAAAGCGGTTTATTGAATTTGATTCGAACGGAGTCGCTAGCCAGGGCGCTCCAAATGGGAATGAAGCAGGTTACATCGGTGGTGCGTTCTGAGAAAACGAGCCAAGTGTGTTTTTCCAGGGTTTTGTGCAAATCTGCGATGATGGTTGTACCTCCGCCCGCAATATGTTCGTAGCTGGGCAAATCGCCATTCACGCTGTGAGAATGCATTTTCTTGTAGGTTGTTTTAAACAAAGCCACTGTGGGAAGTCCGGGAGGGGGCACCATAAAGCCATTGGCGAAAACAAACAATTTTGCATCGGATTGGGGTAGTCCTTTGGCAATGGCATAGAGTGTTTTGCTTCCCTTTTTTATGGCGTAGTTTCTAATAAAATCGTGCAATGGCTGTCCGATATTGAAATGCAAGAGTGAGTCACCCACCTGTAGGCTTCGGAATCTGTTGGTGGGTTGATTAAACATTTCGCCATCGCCATTGGTCACAGCGAAACGCCAAGGGATGGTGGGGAAGGCGTGCATGCTAGAGTCTGCCATGTACTTGTTGTGGAGCGCATGAGGTTTGTCTCCGTTTTGGTAGTGCATCAAGAGCATTTGCTTGGAGGCAGGACGGTTGAGCATCCGTTCTTTGAGGTCATTGAGTCTCCCTGAAAGACCACTATAATAGTCAAGGGTCACCTGAACCGAAAGGGGTATTGCTGCACCCATGAGTGGACCGTCAAATGAGGTATAACTGCGAACACAGTGCGAAAGGGTGTCGTTTTCGAGCATGGTCAATGCACGTCGCGCCACCAATGCACCCATGCTGGCTCCTACCACATGGATGTGGTCACCGCAGAGGCGTTGTTGAATTTGCTTGATGACTTCTTTGACCACCACGGCATTGTTTTCGAGGTAGTCGGCCCCATCCCAAAAATCCACGTATACGATGTCGTACCCCGAATCGCGGTATTGCTTGAGGATTTTGGGTGTATGCTGAATGGAATTCCAGTTGGTCCAGGTTTGTGATTCCACATCCCATTGTTTGCCTTTTAGTAGGTCGATGTAGCCCATGTTTCCGCATTTTCCTTCGCGGTAACCGGTGGGCCAGCCGCGGTAGCCAAAATCGATGCCTTCTACGAAAACGATGGGTTTGTTGAGGCATCCGGGCACGCCTTGGGTGCGGGTACTATAGTGGATGCTCACTTTGGCGCCACTGGTTACCACTGCCCCAGCTTCGTTGGACACATAGGCCTTGACATCAAACTGATCGATGGGTAATCCTTGGGTGATGGTTTCCCATTCTGGTGCTTTGGCGCTAAAGTACAGGTGCACGCGGGTGACCAATCGTTTCAGGGCTGCGCCCAATTGCATTTGTATGCCTCGGTTCATCGACACACGTTCATCGGTGGAATCGACTTCTATGAATAGGAGTGCGTTGTTCAATCCTTCTGCGAGGTGTCTGAACGGGGTGGGTTGGTTCGTCGCCAGGGTGAAACTTTGTCCGTTGATATCCATCCCAAGTGATTTGATGGTTTTGATATCGCGGTGACTGATGTAGAACCTAGGATCTAGGATAACCGAATGGATGTTTCTGTTGATTTGGGTGAACATGGGCATGAAGCAGAAGGCATCGTGAGATTGAAAGTCGGTCTGTAACCAAGGACCTTTTTTCACCATGTAATTGCTATCTGAATCGTAGTCATAATTTTGTCGCATCCAGAACGAATCGCTCAGTTTTTCATACCGAAAATCGATGAGTACCAGGGGCATGATGCCTTTTTCGAGGTAGGGTTTAGACCATTGAAGCAAACTATCCCACCTGGGTACTTTTGTGGTAGTAGCGCGTTGGGTGTGGCTGAGTGAGCGACACAGTTCTTCGGCTTCTTTGGTGGTTTGTGGCTGTCCGGTAGTGGCGCCATTGAACATATCGAAGTTGGTTTGTGGCGATGCCAGCTCAATGATTTTCGGGGCATTGGGCGTATTGAGGTGAAGTCCTTTGAAGAAGTGTTGGTATTCTGTAAGGAAGTCTTGGGCGCCCAGGGTATGCATTAAGCCCAGCGCGATGCCGATGATGATCGATTTGATTTTCATGCGATGGCCCTCCAATGGTTAGATGGGAAAACGAAGCCCAGTGAATTGTATTTAACGGGTAGGTTCCAAGTGGGAATGAAGTCCAGGTTTTTGGATGGGTTGTGAACGGTTGTTGTGGGGTTCTGTGTGAAGGAATCATACACAGGAAACCAAGGTTGCTTTTTGTACAAGTAATTTTCCATAATTCATATCGTTAAATGTGCCATACAAAGTTGGAAAGCGGAAAATTGGAAAGCCCGTCGTTTATCGCCAAAATCGACCTGAATGGATTTTAACTTTTGCGTTTTTTGCAAAACTTTTGGGTGAACCCGAATAAAATGTTGTGTTAGTGCAAATTTTAACGAAAAACAGATATGCATATGATTCAGACATTTACACAACTATTACATCAGAAAACGAAGCAAAAAGGAATGAAGACCGCGACCATTGTAGCGGATGTATTATGTATCTCACAGGACGCTGCTTATCGCCGAATTCGCAACCCTGAATCGTTCAGAGCCGATGAGTTGATGAAGTTGGCCAAGGAATTTGAAATAGATTTAAACACGATGATTCACCTGGGCAAAAATTGGTTTCAGGGCGAGTTTCGGATGATCAGTCCCCAGTATACCACCCACGATTATTATCGCGATATCAATACTTATTTGGAGAAAGCGATTTCACGACCCAACAGTGTCATCGTCTATGGCGCGCAAGAGGTGCCGATGTTTTATCGCTTTTGGTTTCCAGCGTTTGCGGCGTTCAAGGCCTTTGTTTGGAAACGGGATTTTTTGAACGATGCGCAGTTTCGGTCGGTCCAGTTTCGCGCCGCGTCGATGCCCGAGGAGCGGGGGTTTGAGCGACTGAGCGATAACTACATGCAGATTGCGAGTGAGGAGATTTGGGGGTACGATACGTTGTTTTCTACGTTGTATCAGATTCACCATTACAAGGAGTGCGGGTTGTTTGCTTCCGACAATGATTTTAGGGCGGTGATGGACGAGTACGATTTTATGGTGGACCATATTTTGGCGCAGGCCGAGCGCGGCAAGAAGTTGCATCCGTATCATCCGCATGTGGTGGGTGGCGATTTTCGGTTGTATTTCTCGCCGATGGTGAGTGCCGATAACACATTTATTATCAAGACGGTAAGAGACAGCATCGCCTTTGTGAATTCGCAGCGAAACGGCGTGTTGATCAGCGATTGCGAGTATTGGGTGAACACAACCGATAGCTGGTTAGAGACTTGCAAAAACAACGGCACTTTGTTGAGCGTAACGGGCGCCGGGCCCAGGAACAAACTGTTCAGACAAGAGTATATGTCGAAGAAGCGGTTGCTGGGATTGAATGAGCGCAACAGCGATTGAATTGTTAGGGACCTATTAAGTTCTGTTAAAGTATAAAGAGATGGGTTTGCGATTGGGTTCGTAAACCTATCTTTGCTTTATGACGGTGGGAAGATTGTATTTGGTGCCAACGCCAATCGGCAATTTGGGCGACATGACCTATCGCGCGGTGGAGGTGTTGAACACGGTGAGTAAGATTTTGGCGGAGGACACCAGAACCACGCGGGTGTTGTTGAATCATTACCAAATTGGTACGCGGTTGGAGAGTTTCCACCAGCACAACGAGCACGGTAAATTGGCTTCGGTGATAGAGGAATTGCGGGGCGGTGCACTGATTGCTCAGGTGAGCGATGCGGGTACGCCGGGCATTTCGGATCCGGGTTTTTTGTTGGCCAGGGCCTGTGTGGATGCGGGGATTCCTTTCGAGGTATTGCCCGGTGCCACAGCGTTTGTGCCGGCATTGGTGAAGAGTGGTTTTGCGTTACACCAGTTTCGGTTTGAGGGGTTTTTGCCACAGAAGAAGGGCCGACAGACCCGCATCAATGCGTTGGCGGTGAATCCGGATACTACGGCATTTTATGAGAGTCCGCACAAAATATTGAAGACGTTGGAACAGTTGAAAGCGGCTTGTGCCGAGGGCCGTCGCATCAGCGTATCGCGGGAGCTATCCAAAAAATTTGAAGAAACAGTGAATGGCAGCATCGCAGAGGTGTTGGCCCATTTCCAGAAGCATGCGCCCAAGGGTGAATTCGTGGTGGTTTTGGAGGGTTGTAATGCCAAGGCCGGGGATACGGGCGCGGAAGAAGAAGATTAAGGGGTTTTAACGCAGTATGACAAAAAACGATCATATCCGTGGGGTTGAGCGCATCAAAGGGGTGACGGCGCCCACTTGGTTGTTGGTGGTTTTGCCGGCGATTTTGTTTGGTTTGGCATGGGAGCCGATGCCGTTTACTCCGTTGGTTTTCGTGGCGTTTGTGCCTTTTTTGCTGTTGGCTTACAGGGGCATGAAGGACAAGGGTCTACCCTATTTTGGTCGATTGTTTTTGGCGTTGATGCTCTGGAATATCGCAACCACTTGGTGGGTTTGGTTTGCTTCGGATGTTGGGGCGATAGCCATGCTGCTGATGAATTCCGTTTTCATGTATTTGCCCTTTGGATTGTGGCGGATGTGGCATAAACGGGCGCCCAGATCTTGGCAATTGCGATGGCGGTTTGATGTAATTTTTATTGGCATTTGGTTGTTGTACGAGTTTGCGCACCATCGCTGGGATTTGTCTTGGCCGTGGCTTTGTTTGGGCAATGCATTTAGCGGGATGACGTGGTATGTGCAGTGGTATGAAATTTCGGGCACATTGGGCGGTTCGGCGCTGATTTTGGCGGTGAACGTCTTGGTTTTCAGGGCGATGTTGTTGTGGCGCAGTCACAGTGAAACAGCTGCGATACCTTTTTGGAAGCGGGCTGCTGCGAAGCCATTGTTTACGGCAGGCACGTTGGTGGTGTTGATGGGGTTGATATCTGTGTGGTTGGGACATCGCGCGGCAGGAATGGTGGGCAAGGGCGAGGGGTATTGGGTGGCGGCGATACAGCCGAATTACGATACTTACGAGGAGAAATTTGTGTTGGATCCGATGCAGATGGTGGAGGAAATGCAAGCCACTACGGAAGGTGCACAGCGGGCATTGCGGGCAAAGGGAGAGCGGTTGAATTGCGTATTGTGGCCGGAGACTTCTTTGGTGAGCAGCATCAATGTGAAGTACATGGAATCAGACCAGCAAGTGGCTTTGTTGAAGGGGATGCGCAGTCGCGATAGCTTTCAGTCCGATTATTTGATGGGGGTGAATATGGTGGAGTGGTATCCTTGGCAGGGGAAGGGCAAGCCCGAGGTGGTGATGCCGGATAAGTCGGTGAGGACGGTGGCTGCGGCCCGACAAAGTAACGACCCCAATTATTGGTACACGTTGCACAATTCGGCGTTGTGGTTGGGCGATACATTGAGTTATTATCACAAGTCGAAGTTGGTGCCGGGCACTGAGCAGTTGCCATTTGTGAGCACGTTTCCGTTTTTGGAGTCGCTGGCGATATCGTTGGACGAAAATTCGGCTTCGGGCACGTTGGGCAAGAGCGATAGGGCATTGGCTTTGGGCGATGGGGTAAAGGCGGCGCCAGTGATTTGCTACGAGAGCATTTATGGCGATTATGTGAGCGATTATGTGGGCGATGGTGCGCAGTGGTTGGCGGTGGTAACGAACGATGCTTGGTGGCGGAATACGGCGGGACACAAACAGCATTTTTCGTATGCCAAGTTAAGGGCCATCGAACAGCGAAAGTGGGTTGGCAGGGCTGCGAATACGGGCATTTCTGGGTTTATCAATCCGGAGGGTGAGTCGGTCTTGGAAACGGTTTGGTATGAAGGCAGGGCTGGACGGTGCGAGAGTCCGCTGGGCGATATTGCGGCGAAGGATGGTGGTTATGCGGTGGGTGTTGGCACGCAGTGTGCGTTGGTGCAGCGGATTGTGCCGAACGATATCAAAACGATTTATCAGGGGCTGGGCGATGTTGGGGTTTTGGTGGTGTTGTGGGTTTTGTTGTTGGTAATTGCTGTGCGGGGCCGGGGCAAGATGGACTATGTGGGGATGGGGATGATCGATTTGGCGACACAGGTTTTGGTTGAGGTGGCGGCGGGATAAGATGGATTTGTTGGGTAGATGGTTGTGATCTGAAAGGCATAGAAATTTCTTGTATCTTTGTGGTATGGGCACAGATTTTCAGCAGCGATTGGCGCGGATTCGCGGTAGGGTTGAGGCGTTGGTGCAGGAAAATCAGGCGTTGAAATCGGAGAATTTGGTCCTTTCGCAGGAGTTAGACGAGCTAAAGAAAACCATCGCGCTGCAAAAAAATGCCCTCTCAGAACTAAAAGAAGAGAATAAATTGATTAAACTTGCAAAGGAAATGTCGATGTCGGGCTCAGACGTTCACGATTTGAAAATCAAGATCAACGAGCTAGTCAGGGACATTGATAGATGCATAGATTTACTAAACGAATAATATTTTAAGTGCAACCCAACGACAGCATACTCATCAACGTAAACATCGACAACCGTGCAATGCGGCTGCGTGTGGCGGTGAAGGATGAGGAAGACGTTCGGTTGTCGGCCCAAGTACTCAACCAGCGCATCAATGCTTTCAAGAGTTTTCATGCGCAAGAACCCATAGATCGCCTGTCGTGGGCGGCCCTGGATTTGGCCGGTGAGGTGGTTCGCCACGGAAAAACTCATCGCCATCAAGACGAACTCTTAGAACAGGAGTTGGTTGCGATAGAGGGGTTGTTGTTTGCTTGACCATATCGTTTGCTTGGCTATAATCTCTGTGTCTATCTCCGCAAAAAAAGAAAGGAATAGCACAAAATGGAAAACATCGTATTTATCCTCGCCGGACTCATAGTAGGGTTGGCCCTTGGATATGTTGTGTTTGTTGCGATGCGCAAAACACAGCTAGAGAAAGACAAGCAAAGCATCATTGAAGAAGCGAAATTGCAGGGAGAGAACCTGAAGAAAGACCGTATTTTGGAAGCGAAGGAGAAGTACATGCAGCTTCGCTCTGAGTACGAAAAGGAGACCAACCGCAGAAACAGCGAAATCGGCAACAGCGAAAATCGCATCAAGCAGAAGGAGCAGTCGTTGGACGACAAAATCCGTGCGAACAAGCAGAAGGAAGACGAGTTGGCGAAGACCAAAGAGCGTTTGGAGTCGCAGATCGAGACGTACAAAGTGAAGGAGCGCGAGGTACAGCAATTGATGGATCAGCAGTTGTTGCAATTGGAGAAAGTGGCTGGATTGTCGGCCGCGGAAGCCAAAACGCAAATGTTGGAAAACATCAAGGTACAATCGCACACAGAAGGATTGACGTTGGCGAAAAACATCGTAGAGGAAGCCAAATTGGGGGCTACCCGCGAGGCGAAGCGCATCGTATTGCAAACCATTCAGCGCACTGCGGCAGAGACTGCGATTGACAACACGGTAACCAGTTTCCCGTTGGAGAATGACGACGTAAAAGGCAGAATCATTGGTAGAGAAGGACGTAATATTAAGGCGTTTGAAGCGGCTACTGGTGTAGAGATTTTGATTGACGATACCCCAGAAACCATCGTATTGAGTTGCTACGACCCTATCCGCCGAGAAATCGCGCGTGTATCTTTGGAGCGTTTGATTCGCGATGGTCGAATCCACCCAGCCCGCATCGAGGAAGTGGTGGAGAAGGTGAAGAAGCAGGTGGAAGAGGAAGTGGTAGAATGGGGCGAGCGCACCGTGGTGGATTTGGGCATTACCGGCTTGCATCCAGAGTTGATTCGCTATGTAGGACGTATGCGTTTCAGAAGTTCATATGGACAGAATTTGTTGAAGCACAGCAGAGAGGTGGCGCGTTTGTGTGCTACAATGGCTGCGGAAATGGGCTTGAACGTGAAATTGGCGAAGCGCGCGGGCTTGTTGCATGACATTGGAAAGTGTCCTGACAACGACGAGGAAACGCCACACGCCTTGTTGGGTATGAAGTTGTGCGAAAAGTACGGCGAGCATCCTGAGGTAATCAACGCGGTTGGCGCGCACCACGACGAGATTGAGATGACCTCTTTGTTGAGTCCGGTGATTCAGGCCTGCGATGCGATTTCAGGTTCACGACCTGGTGCACGTAGGGGCGATGACCAATACGTTGAGCGTATCAAGGAGATGGAGAGCATGGCGTTGAGTTACCCTGGCGTGGAGAAGGCGTATGCTATCCAGGCGGGTCGCGAATTGCGCATTATTATGTCGGCCGAGAAATCCAACGACGAGAATGCAGATACGTTGGCGTTCGAGTTATCGAACCGTATCATGACAGAAATGCGTTATCCGGGCCAGGTGAAGATCACTGTGATTCGTGAGAAGCGCAGCGTAGGTATCGCGAAATAATATAGCATTGGTACGATGTACCTTACCTTAGATATTGGCAATACAGCATCGAAATATGCCCTCTTCAGCGAAGAGGGCATATTGCGTTTTCACGGGGTGTTTGCCGATGTGGAGTCGCTGTGGCAGGAGGAGGCGTTGCAGGGGGTTTCGTTGCGTGCTTGTATTTTTAGTACGGTGCGGAAGGACATTCCGTGGCTTACGGGGCTTGACTGTCCGGTTCATCTGTTCAGCAGCAGCATGTCGCTCCCCATTTCCATTGGCTATGCCACGCCCGAGACCTTGGGTGCGGACCGGTTGGCGGGGGTGTTGGGTGCGAAGTGGCTGATGGAGAAGGCGGGCAATGCGGCTGCTGAAGGCAAGGCGGCTGCGAAAGTTAAGCCAAGTGCTTGTTTGGTGATTGATGCGGGGACATGCGTTACGTATGATTGGTTGGATGCCGACGGATGTTATTTGGGCGGGAGTATTTCGCCGGGGTTGCACATGCGGTATTTGGCGTTGCATCAGCAAACGGGTAAGTTGCCGTTGGTGAGTCACGAGGCCTATGATTTGAGTTGGGGCAGAAGCACAAACGAGAGCATTTTGTGTGGGGTGCAACAGGGGATGGTGGGTGAATCGCACCGACAAATTGCGTTGTTCTTCGAAAAACATGCTGAAGGACAGGTATTTATCACGGGTGGCGACGGGTTATTCTTGGCGGAACAACAGAAAACCAAGATATTTGTGGAGCCGATGCTCGTTCATTACGGGTTGATGCACGCATTAACACATCATGAGAACAAATAAAAACCGATTGATTCTTTTTGTACTGGCGCTGCTGGTAGTTTCTCATGGGCGGGCGCAGTCGGCGGGTGGACAAAACCTGACCTTTTCGCCCTACAGCAATTTTGGCATTGGGGAGTGGTTGGGCACGAATCAGGTGCAGTGTGGCAGCAATTTGCACACACGCTCTGGGGCTTATTCCTATACGATGCACAATCCGGCCACGTTGGGTAATTTGTACTATACCACGTTTGATGTGGGCGGGAGTTTCAAGGCCGCGAAAATTCAGGCGGGCGACCAAACCCAAACGTTTCAGGGCGGTGGCTTGGGCTATTTGAATTTGGGCTTTCGCACCTATAATTACTATTACCGCAAGGCGATTTTGGACAGTATTACCAAGCAAAAGCGGATCAAAAGCACGCGCTACGGCATCAACTCTGCGGTATCGTTGCAGCCATTGACTACGGTGGGGTATCAGTACACGTTTCGCGATAGCACGCCTTTCATCAACCGCACCACCCACGCGGGTTACGGCGGGGTAAACATGGTGGAGTTGGCGAATGGGTTTCGTTTCGGACAGCATTTGAGTTTGGGATACAGTGTGGGTCGGGTATTTGGTCAGTTGAACGACCAGTCGATTTTCAGTGTGCCCGATAGCAATGATTTGAATTTGGTGGAGGACATCAAATCGGTGAATATTCATGGTTTCCAGCAGAAGGTGGGCATCATGGCTTTTTTCAAGTTGGATTCTACTTACCACACGCTGGGTGCGAGTGCACAGTTTTTCAGCGGTGTGAAGGGCGAGCAATTGCGATTCACCCGTACGATGGATTTGGTGGGAAGTCAGGTGTACGTGGTTGACACGGTATTGAATGCGTTGTCGCCAAAAACGGCTTTGTCGTTGCCGAGCAGTTTCGGTGCGGGGTATCAGTTCCAATTCCGTCAGCGATGGTCGGTGGCGTTGGATTACCGCAAGCAGGTATGGGGACAGTTGGATCCGATGTTTTTTGACGCGGGCAGGCGGTACATAGATCGCACGGATTATGGCTTTACGTTCACGTTGAATCCCAATGATTACAAGCATCCGAGTCACAAGAAGATGCGTTGGCCGGTGCGGGTTGGGGGCGTTTTGTCTGAGACCCAATACAGTTTTACGAAGCCGGGTTCTGTGGGCAGCAATCGCATTGTGCAGCAGCGCGCGTTTGTGGGATTTGGTGTGCCATTGGTGCGCAGATACTACGACAATACAGCGGTGAGCAGTGTGGTGCATGTGCAGGTTGATTATGTGCAGCGCGGTATGGCTACGGACGGTATGGCCAAGGAGCAGTTTATCAATCTTACGTTGGGATTGCAGTTGGGCGATGTTTGGTTCCAACGCAGAAAATTCGATTAAGGATGCGCGGGCTGTTGACCATCGCCATATTGGTATTTGCGGGTTGCAGCGATTCCGGAAAAACGGTTGTTGTTAAGAAGAAAAAGCAGGCCTTTGAGGCGGCGGAGTATGCGGAAAAGGTGACGATAGAGTACACCGATTCGGGCAAGTTGCGTGCGCGGGTATTTAGTCCGCTGTTGACTGCGGTAAAATCGAAAAGAAACCCTTATTTGTTGATGAAAAAGGGCTTGAAAGTCGATTTTTACGACGAAAAAGGCGCCTTGGAGAGCTATATGACGGCCGAGTATGGCATTAGCTACATGGACGAAAAGAAGGTGATTGTGCGCAGGAATGTGGAGATATTGAACATCAAGGGGGAGACGTTGAACACCGAGGAATTGGTGTGGGACCAGCAGTCGGGGGTGATTCGGACCGACAAATTCGTTAAAATCACCGGGCAGGACCAGATCACAACGGGCACTGGGCTGGTGAGCAATCAGGCATTTACTGATTGGGAGATCATCAATTATTCAGGAACAATCAATTTACCCAATGATAAAAAACCACGTCCTCGCCCTCTTATCCCTGGTCGCGGCCGCTATTAGCGGAACCGAGAGTTTAATGCAGTTTTACTTCAAGGGCGCTGGCTCGGGTGCTGCCTGGCTGATGTTGGGGGTGTTTGGCGCGAGTTTTTATTTTTACGTGCGATTCAAGAAGGTGCGCAGGGAGATGATGCAACAAGGCAAACGCTAAATCTTTATCTTCGCGAGGCGTCATGAAAATTTCCATTGATTGGTTGAAATCGCTGTTGCCCACGGAGGCATCGGCACAAGAAATATCAGATTTATTGTCGGTCAGCGGCCTAGAAGTCGAGCACCTAGAAACCTGGCACAGTGCGGGTTCGGGCCTGCAGGGCTTTGTGGTTGGCGAGGTGATGACTTGCGAAACGCATCCCAATGCAGATCGTTTGCGCGTAACCACGGTGAATGTGGGTGGCGATGCATTGCTGCCGATTGTGTGTGGGGCGCCGAATGTGGCGGCCGGACAGAAAGTAATTGTTGCGTTGGTAGGCACTGAGATTGAGATGGCGGGCAAGGAACCTTTTGTGATTGGCAAGGCGAAAATTCGAGGCGAGGTATCGGAGGGCATGATTTGCGCGGAGGACGAGTGTGGGATGGGAAACAGTCACGACGGCATCATGGTGTTACCGTCAGACGCGAAAGTGGGTATGTTGGCCAGTGAATATTTTGGCGTGGTGAGCGATGAGGTGATGGAAATAGGCCTTACGGCGAACCGTGGAGATGCGGCCTCGCATGTGGGTGTTGCCAATGATTTGGCGGCGTTGTTGCAGTTGCCGTTCTCGCGCATCGCCCAGAAACAGGCAGAAGACAGTGAAGTTTGGCGTTCAAAGGCAGCGGGCAGAAAGGTACATATTGAAGACGCGCAGTGGTGCGAGCGATATATTGCGTTGAGTGTTTTGGGTGTGGCCTTGGGCGATAGTGAAGCATTTGTAAAGAACCGTTTGCGTGCGATTGGCATTGAGCCTAGGAACAATGTGGTGGATGCTACGAATTACTTTTTGCATCAGACCGGACAGCCGAGTCATGCGTTTGACGCGGACAAGGTGAAGGGCGATATTACGGTGCGATTGGCCAGGGCGGGTGAGACGTTGGTGTTGTTGGATGGCAAGTCGATTGAGTTGCACGCGGAGGATGTGGTGATTGCCGACGAACGCGGTGCGATTGCGTTGGCTGGGGTGATGGGTGGCAAGGACACGGCGGTTACGGCCGATACTACGTCGGTTTTGTTGGAGGTCGCGCATTTTCATCCTACGGCGGTGCGGAAGGCGGCGAAGCGACACAATTTGCATACGGATGCGGGTTTCAGGTTTGAGCGCGGGGTGGATAAGGAGAATATGGCATCGGTGGCGATGCAGCTTGCGCAGCATTTGGAGCAGTATGCGGGGGGTAGTTGGGGTGCAACAACAGCGGTGTATCCGGTGGTGTTTGCGGAGCGCGAGATTGTGATGAAGGTGGATGCGTTGACGGCGTTTGCGGGCTTGGAGATTCCGGCTGCGGAGGTTGTGGGCATTTTGGAGCGATTGGGTTTTGGCGTGGAGGGCAGTGAGGTGTTGACGGTGAAGGTACCCGGCTGGCGCAACGATGTTGAGCAGGCGGTGGATTTATACGAGGAGGTGATGCGCATTTATGGGTATGATCGCGTGCCGATGAATGGCAAGTTGCAGGCGACTTTGGGGACGTTTGAGGGGATGAAATTGCGGAAGTCAGAGAATGCGTTGCGACAGTATTTGTGTGATCAGGGGTTGTTGGAGGCGGCGACGAATTCGTTGCATCCGGCGGCATGGTATCCCGGCAAGGAGGATTTGGTGCATTTGAGCAATCCGTTGAGCAGCGATATGGATGTGATGCGTGCGTCATTGATTCCGGGTTTGTTGCAGTCGGTAGCGTACAACATTAACCGCAGGGCTGAGGGCGTGAAATTGTTTGAGTTGGGCAGAATTTACCAGAAAACGGCGAAGGGCTTCAGAGAGACCCCAACGTTGTCGATGGTTTTTTGGGGCAGTGTGGCAGCGGAGAGCTGGGAAGACAAGCCCCGGGAGATAGGATATTACGACATCAAACGGTTGTTGCAGGGGATGTTGGTGCGATTGGGCAGCAAGGTTTCAGTGGACACGTTGGAGATTGTGCAGGCGCCGAAGGCCTGGTTGAAGGCGGCGGATATTTCGAGCACGGTGTGGTGTGTGGAGATTGCTTGGCGGAAGTTGTTGGGCAACAAGGGCGAGGGTTTGTCGGTGAAGTCGGCCCCCAAGTTCCCGGGCATGCGCAGGGATTTGAGTTTGGTGGTGGATACTGCGGTAACGTTTGAAGCGTTGATGCAGGTGGTAAAAACGGTGAAGGCCCCGTTGTTGCAGGATGTACGGGTGTTTGACGTTTTCGAGGGTAAACCTTTGGAGTCGGGCAAGAAAGCCGTGGCATTGAGCTTCCAGTTTTTGAATGCGGAGGCCACTTTGACTGAATCTGACGTAGATGGAAAAATGCAGGCGTTCATGAAAGCTTTCGAAACCGCCGGCGCCATCATTCGCAAATAGCCACTGGCGTTTTCTAACCCAAGCAACCGATGAACACTTTGGGCGATACACCTGTTGACCGTCGCAGCAAAGCGGCATTGTTGGCCAAGGTTATTACTTTACTGACATTTCCGGGATTTTTGGCGGCGGCCGGTTTTTGGTTGTTGCGGGAAGGGGTACTCGTATCCAGCGATTTGATTGGCGAGAACGTAGTTATTTCACACTTGCATTTTTCAGGTGCCCTCTTTGGCTATGTGTTGGTGCCATTGTTTTTTCTTGTTGCACTGTTGTGGGGAAAACAAATTGACAGTTTGGCGATGCCGAATTTGGCCGATAGAAAGTGGGGCTTTTTGGGGGCGATAGCCGGGGCGTTTCAGGTTTTTTTTATGGCTTGGATAGATGCGCCAGAAAGGGCGGGCCGAGAATTAAAATCCTTGTCCAAGGTTCTTGATGCGAGTACATGGAATACGTTGAAAGATATGTATTCCTCTCGACTTGATGAGCGAATTAACCTGCTGGAGTCAGAGATTCAAGCATACACGCTGGTGGTGTTGGTCGGCTTGTTGTTGATGTATTTGTTTTTGTTTACAGGACGAAAACTATCGATCCATTTGTGCGCCGCCACAACCGTTGTGGTGCAATCTTATATAGGGATGTTTCATCTTTACGATAGAATCCCTGAGGAAGAACAGTTTGTAAAGTCTTTTGGCATGCCTTGGGGTGGCTGGGGCAGTCGGTGGGAATTTCCATTGACCGCAGGTTTTGTGGTCTATGGCGGGATATTGTTGGGTCTGATTTACTGGGCGAGGCGAAGAGAAAGGGCGCATACCCACAGGGAATTGTTGTTGGGCCTATTACTGGGCGTGATCGTCCCTATTGTCGGCTTATTGTTCTAAACCGATATTTCTGCGATATGTTCTATTTTCGCAGTATGGAGTTGACCAGTGTAATTTACGAGAAGCGCGGCAGTGTGGCGCACATCACCTTAAACCGTCCGGATGTATTCAATGCGTTCGATGAAACCCAAAGTTATGATTTGCAAGCGGCCTTGAAGGAAGCGAACAAGGATGCCGAGGTGAGGGCGTTGGTGCTAACAGGTGCGGGCAAGGCGTTTTGCAGTGGTCAGGATTTGAAGGCGATCGCGGGATCTAAGAACCGCTCGTTGAGCGAGTCGTTGTACAAGCGTTACAACCCAATCATCAAGGCGATGCGCGAGATGCCCAAGCCCATCATTGGAAGGATTAACGGCGTGGCTGCAGGTGCGGGAGCATCGTTGGCGTTGGCCTGCGATTTCATTGTGGCGGCTGAAAATGCATCGTTCATAGAGGTTTTTGTGAATGTGGGTTTGGTGCCCGATTCGGGTTCATCCTACTTTTTGCCCAAGGCGATTTCGCCGGCTAGGGCGTTTGAGATGGCCACGATGGCGCCAAAGATTTCTGCGGCCCAGGCCTTGGACTGGGGCTTGGTGAACCGGGTGGTTTCGTTGGAGGGGTTGGACGAGGAAGTGGCGAAGGTAGCTGACTATTACGCGCAGGCACCCACCATGGCGATTGGCATGATCAAGAAGATGTTGAACAAGGCCGGACATTCGGATTTGCAAACCATGTTGCAGTATGAGGCCTACTGTCAGGAGATTGCCGGCAGAAGCGAAGATTACCGCGAGGGGGTAACCGCGTTCAACGAAAAGCGCAAGCCCGTTTTCAAGGGCAAGTAAGGGTTTTTTCCCATACGAAATCCGTCAAAGTAGTGTCACGGGATGGGAATGCCTATCATTTTGCAGTATTTTGCGGTTCTATGGTGTTTTTTCCAATGGGAAACGTTCGTTTGAAGGTGATTGGCTTGTTCATGGGTGCCGCTATGTTGGTGGGTACCGCACAGGCGCAAGGTGTTGTGAATCCGCATGCCGATGAGCCCTGTGGCTTTGCCACGGTGTTGCAGCAGTTGGAGCAGCAGTATCCGGGTTTTAAAGCATCGTACGATCAGCAAACCCAGCGTGCATTGCAGTTGGATGCCCAGAAGTTGGCGACGCAAACGCTATCGAACCGAAAAAAGAAGATCAGCGATACCCTGTATTACCACGACACGGTGTACACCATTCCGGTGGTATTTCACGTGATTTATAATGTGGCGAATGAGAATTTGCACGATTCGTTGATCATTTCGCAGTTGGCGGTGTTGAACCGCGATTTCAATCGGTTGAATCCAGATTCAGTCAAAACCCGGAATATTTTCAAATCCCGCGCTGGCACGGCCCGCATTCAGTTTGAGTTTGCGAAGGTGGACCCTAACGGGGTGGCTACCACGGGGATTGTGCGGAAGTCGACCACCAAAACAACCTTTGGTTCAGCGGGCGGTGGGATACAGGATTTGATGAAGGCAACGGCTACAGGCGGCGACGATCCTTGGGATCCAGCCAAGTATTTGAACATTTGGGTGTGTGATTTGAGCGTGAACAACCAAGATGCGTTGTTGGGGTATGCGTATCCGCCTTACGGACATCCATCGTGGGGCAGTGGTTCTTGGGTTGCAGACAGCAAGCAGGGTGTGGTGTTGCATTACAAGGTGGTGGGCCGAAACAACCCAAGGGCTACTGGGGCGATTGCCTCGGCGAACATGGGCCGTTGTGCGGTGCACGAGGTAGGACATTTCTTTGGTTTGCGCCACATTTGGGCCGATGACCAATATTCAGCGAACAAGTGTTTGGTGGATGATTACATTGACGACACCCCGTTGCAGGGCATCGGTGCTGGGTTTACGTGTAATTTGGGTGGGAATACTTGCATTGAGCCGAAGAACGATTTGCCGGATATGTTCGAGAATTACATGGACTATTCTACGGAGGCATGTCAGAATTTGTTTACGAAGCGACAGGTGCAGATGATGCGCACATCGATCACGGACTTCCGCACGGAGTTGCCGATCAAGCGCGAGATTATCACCAGGATGCGGGTGTTTGATACGGTGGTGTACGATGAGGTGTTGATTTATCCGGTGGATACGGAGACGGATGTGGTGGTAGAGGTAAGGAACGAGGAATTGTTGGAGATGGTGGACGTGCAGTTTTTTGATTTGCTGGGCAGGCAGGTAACAGAGTTGGCGGCATTGAAGCAAAACGAAACGCGGTTCGATACCCAAACTTGGGCATCGGGCTATTACGTGGCCGTGCTAAAACGCAGCTCCGATGGCAAAGTGATTCGGAAGCAGAAGTTGTTTGTGGACTAACTTACAATTCTTTTCTCAAACGCGCTACGGGAATACCTAGCTGTTCACGGTATTTGGCTACAGTTCTACGGGCGATGTTATACCCTTTTTCCTTGAGCAAATCCATCAGGGCCTCGTCGGTGAGGGGCTTAACCTTATCCTCCTGGCCAATGGCATCACTCAGGATCTTCTTGATTTCGCGGTTGCTAACTTCCTCGCCCTCTTCGTTGGTGAGTCCTTCAGAGAAGAAAAACTTCAACGGGAAAATACCGAAGTCGGTCTCCACATATTTGCTGTTGGCCACCCTTGAAATGGTAGAAATATCGAGTTCCACTTGCTGGGCGATGTCTTTGAGGATCATGGGCCTGAGCTTGGTTTCGTCGCCGCCCTCTAGGAAGAAGTCGCGCTGACGTTGCACAATCGCCTGCATGGTCTTCATGAGGGTGTTCTGTCGCTGCTTTACGCTATCAATAAACCATTTGGCGCCATCCACTTTCTGTTTGATGTATTGCACGGCATCGCGGAGTTGTTTTTCCTTGTGGGCGCTGGACTCATAGGCCTTGAGGGTTTCCACGTAGGAGGCGCTGAGGCGCAATTCGGGGGCGTTTCTGCCATTGAGGCGCACCTGTAGTACCCCATCGTCATTGCTGACCGAAAAATCAGGGACGATATACTGGGTTTTGACGCTCACGCTGCCGGTTTCTCCGGGTTTGGGGTTGAGTTTGAGGATCTCGTTCATGGCGGCTTTGAGCTGCTCGTCGTTGATCTTCAGACTCTTTTTTATTTTGTCGTAATGTTTTTTGGTAAAGGCCTCGAATTGCTCGGAGAGCAATTTCTCTGCCAGGTCAATGGCGGGGTTATCGCCGTAGTCTTTCTTGTATAGCTGCAGCAGCAGGCACTCTTGCAGGTCGCGGGCGGCGATCCCTGGCGGGTCGAAATTCTGAATTTTAATTAACAGTCGCTCCAACTTGGCCTCGGTGGTGATGATGTTCTCGTTGAAGGCGAGGTCGTTCACGATGCTGCGGAGTTCGCGACGCAAATAGCCATCATCTTCGATGCTGCCGATTAGGTGGTAGACCAGTTCTAGCTCTTGGTCTTCGAAAATGGCCCTTGCTTGCTCGTAGAGGTATTCGTGGAAGGTACTTTGCGCCGCCATGGGCATGTCGCGCTGCTCCTCGTTGTTGTAGTCTTCACCCATGCGAAAACTGCCATAATCATCGTCTCCGCCGGCGCGCAGGAGTTCGTCTACGTTGATGTCTTGGCTGTATTCGTCGAAGTCGCTGTTGACGTTCAGGTCTTCGGCGTCGTAATTGTCCTTGGATTCGTCGGATTTTTCCTTCTGCAATTCGTTGTTGCGCTCGTCGCCACCGCGGTAATCGATGCCTTCATCCACGCCTTCCAGGTTTTCTAGGGCGGGATTGTCGAGCAGCTCTTGACTCACCTTTTCCTCAAAGTCTTGGGTATTGAGCTGCAGCAGCTTGATGAACTGAATCTGTTGGGGACTCAGCTTTTGCAGAAACTTTTGCGATAACTCTTGTTTGAGGGCCATAACACAAATATAGGCAAGGGCGCCCTAATATCAAATATCGTGCCAAAAATTTTAAACCCTTTTCTTATCTTTGTGCAAGCAATTTTTTAGCGAACCTAACAAAACAAGCGTTTTAACATGAGCACACTAGATTTTACATCACCATCAACGGTTATCCAGGACTTGAAAGGCCATATTGGCGAAACGGTTATTTTGCGTGGTTGGGTGGCCAATAAGCGCGAAGGCAAGGGCATTGTATTCATCATTTTGCGTGATGGTACCGGTTTTTGTCAGTGCGTTGTGACCGCTGAAACAGCCAGCGAAGATTTCTTGGCTGCCGCACAGTCGGTGAGTTTGGAAACCAGCGTGGTGTTGAAGGGTTTGGTGTTGGCCGATGAGAAGCAGGTGGGTGGCGTGGAGTTACAGGTGACTTCGGTTGAGGTGGTGGGTGTGTCGGAGAACTACCCTATCGCAAAGAAGGAGCATGGCATTGAGTTTTTGATGGACCAGCGTCATTTGTGGTTGCGCAGTACCCGTCAGTGGGCCATCATGCGCATCAGAAACACCATCATATTTGCGATACACGAATATTTTCAGGGACAGGGTTTTGTGCAGATGGACGCGCCGATTTTCACGGGCAACGCTTGTGAGGGTACCAGTACGTTGTTTGAAACCGACTTTTACGGAGAGCCCGCATTTTTGAGTCAGAGCGGACAGTTATACGGCGAGGCGATGGCGATGGCGATGGGACGGATATACACGTTTGGTCCTACGTTTCGTGCGGAGAAGTCGAAAACACGCCGACATTTATCGGAGTTTTGGATGATTGAGCCGGAGATGGCGTTTTACGATATTTTCCAGAACATGGATTGCATTGAGGGCTTTTTGCAGCATGTGGTGGGCAGGGTGTTGGAGAAGTGCGAGCAGGAGTTGGAGACCATTGGTAGGGATACAGCGGTGTTGAAGAGCAGTTTGGGTACATTCCCTAGAATGACCTACGATCAGGCGGTGCGGATCATCAAGGGCGAGGAGGATGTGAATGGGGTGAACAGCATCAAGAGTTTGGAGGAGGAGTTGTTGCGATGTCAGGAGTTATTGGTTTCGTTGGATGCGGAGATTGCGGATCGTGAGGCGAAGGTGGCTACACCGGGGTTGAAGAAGGGGGAGATCAATTTCCATCAGACGAAGATTACACAGTTGAAACAGGATAAGTCGGACGTGGAAGAGGATTTGCGCAACATTCCGCAGTGGATTGCGAGTGCGAAGAATTTCCAATACGGGGATGATTTTGGGGGATCGGATGAGACGGTGTTGACGAGGTTGTTCGACCGTCCGGTGATGGTCTACGACTGGCCGCATGAGGTGAAGGCATTCTATTTGAAGCGGAATCCAGACGACGCACGTTTTGCGCGGGGTGTGGATGTTTTGGCGCCGGAGGGCTATGGCGAGATTGTGGGCGGTGGTGAGCGTGAGACGGATGTGAACTTGTTGACCTCGAAGATTGAGGAGCATCAGTTGCCGATGGAGGCGTTTGAGTGGTACTTGGATTTACGCAGGTACGGCTCTGTACCGCATGCGGGATTTGGGTTGGGCTTGGAGCGTTTGGTGACGTGGGTTTGCAAGTTGAAGCACGTCCGCGAGAGCATACCTTTCCCACGGATGTACGGCAGGTTAACACCGTAAATTTTGAGTAAATCATTAATATTGTTCGAGTAAGAAATCTGTGCCCTGGCGCAAGAAAAATAATTTTTGTGTTTTCCACACTTTGTTAACATTTGAACAAACTTGTTGGTATATTTGTGCTCCTTATGAGCACATCTACACGACAATTGATCTTACAACGTTGCTTTGAAGCGATTCAGGCCAAGGGTTTTGAAACCTTGCGTACGGATAAAGAAATTGCCCGTTTAAAAATCACCAAAGGCGCATTTTACCACTATTTCCCCAACAAGGCGGAATTGGGTTATGCGGTTGTGGATGAGGTGATGTTGCCTTATTACGAGCAGAAATGGGCGAGTTTGGCCAACATCGAAAGCGGTGTGGCTGAAGCGTTGTTGTCGGTTTTGGAACAAGAGAAAAATAAAGCCACAGAAACCAGCATTAAACGTGGGGATGTGTTGACCAACATGATTTTAGAATTGAGTCATTGTGACGAATTGTTTCGACAGAAATTGGAAGCCGTGAACGAGGTTCAGGTGAAGATTATTCAAAAAGCCATTATGGCTGGTCGAATTGCTGGAGAGTTGAAGAACCAAACCGATGCGCGTTCTATTGCTTTGTATATCGTAGGACAGCTCATGGGGTGTTATACCATTTCCAAGGTGCGTGCTTCGAAAGAGACCTTTGTGAGTATGGTAGGAACCATGCAGAAGCAGTTGAAGGATGTGTTGGTGGTAGACGCTGAGCCAGGTAAAATGGCGGATAGCGCGATGACTTCTGCGCCGTCTTCTTCTGTAGACAGGGTGGCCGTGGTAAATCCATTTGCGGCGAACGACGACAAAACGGAGGAGAAAACAAGCAGAGGCGGTTGGTTTTCGCGCAACCGTTAATAACCAAGGATTCAAGGATGCTGAGGGTGTTGTTAGTTGCTCCCCACAGTAAAATCCAAGAAACAAATAGCTCAAACAAAAAGGGCTTCCGCAAGGAAGCCCTTTTTTATTATCAATGCTAATCGAAATTATTTCACGATGGTCATTTCATCAATCAGGTGCTTGGCGCCGCCCAATTTTTCAACGATGAACAAAGTGTAGCGAACATCCAAACTGATGGTGCGCTGAACCTTTGGCAAGAACGCAAAATCAGAGCTGATCGCTTCCCAGTTGCCGTCGAATGCAGTACCAATCAATTCGCCTTTGGCGTTCATAACCGGACTTCCGCTGTTACCACCGGTGATGTCGTTGTCGCTCAAGAAACACGTATGCAACTCGCCATCCTTATCGGCGTACTGACCATAGTCTTTCGCGCGAATCAAGGCCAACAAAGGTTGTGGCGCATCGAATTCAAAATCCGCCGCTTTGTATTTTTCCAAAATGCCTTTGGCAGTGGTATAGTAAGCATAGCTCACCGCATCGCGGGCATCGTAGGCCTTTACGGTACCGTAAGTCAAACGCATGGTGCCGTTTGCATCTGGGGCCATGGCCTGTCCGCTAGGCAACATCTCCAACTGGGCCGATAAGAACAATCTGTTGGCGCGATCCAATTTGCTGTTGATGCCATCGTATACGGGTTTCAAATCCACACGCAACTTGTTGTAATACCCTTGGGTGATTTTGTACAACAAATCGGCTTCCAATTTGCTGGCAGAAGGTTTTGCCAAGAACTTGGCCATGCGCGCTTTGTCGGTGAACAACGACTTCGCAAAAATGGCTTCAGCCAAGGCAGTGTAATTGCGCTTGTATTTGGTAACCAAAGCGGTTAAATCGGCAGGTAACATCGCAGGATCCAAATCCTCGTACAGGTGTTTTAATACCACGGCCAACACCTGCTTTTCGATGCTGGGATAGAATTCTTTGTACATCTCATCGATGCCACGCAACATGGCGCGAGAACGGGTGGTGTCTTTGGGGTTGGCTTTCAAGGCATCGGCGAGTCCTTTGAACGACATTGCAAATGTCATGGGCTGGCTGTTGCTGATACCATCTTGCAAGTACACGGGGTACAAACCGTAGGTATACAATTCGCGGTAGGCCTCATCGTAGAGAGAGGTTACATCGCCGTAAACATCGGTCTTTTTGTTTTCACGCACCCAGCGCTCGAAGGCCAATTCGGCGTTCTTGCGGGTTTCGTAAAGTCCATCGGGCTTGGCCAAATCGTGGGCTTCGCCGTTGAATTTGTTCCAGTAGTTACCGATGCTCGCAAGTCGGTCGGCGTACATCAAACGAACAGATTCATCCTGTTTCATATAGTTTTCGTATACGTCCATGATATCGCGACGCAATTGTACGCGCATGGGACGCTCTTTGCTGGCCAGGTACTTGATGCCTTCGCTGTAGGTGTAGCGGGTGGTACGACCTGGGTAGCCCATGATCATGGCGTAATCGCCTTCTTTCATGCCACCGATGTTGATGGGGAGGTGGTGGGCAGGGTTGAAGGGTTTGTTGGCGGGGTTGAAGTCGGCCGGTTTGTTGCTGCCGTTGGCATAGATACGGAACATGCTGAAATCGCAGGTATGACGGGGCCAACGCCAGTTGTCGGTCTCACCACCAAATTTACCCACGCTTTCTGGGGGGGTACCCACCAGGCGGATGTCGCGGTATACTTCGTAGAACATCGCCAAGAATTGGTTTCCGTTGTAGAAAGAAGAAATCTCCACGACGTAGTTGTTGCGTTCTTCGCCCAAAGCAGCGATTACGGCTTCTTTGGTTTTGGCGATTTGGGCTGCTACGGCTTTGGCGCGGGTGGCTTCATCTTGGTTGATGGCAATACCGGCAAGCACTTGGCTGGTAACGTCTTCAATTTTGCGCAACAATCCGATATTGAAGCTGGCAGGACGCTCAGCTGCTTGGTTGGCTGCCCAAAAACCATTTTTGAGGATGTTGTCTTGGTTGGTCGACAATTCTTGGATGGCACCGTAGCCACAGTGGTGGTTGGTGAGGAAAAGTCCTTGCTTGGAGATCACTTCTCCGGTGCAGAACATACGTCCTTCTTTGGTCATCAAGCGCACGATGGCGTCTTTCACAGAGGCCTGGTTGATGGAGTAGATGTCTTCGGCAGACAATTTCAAACCGCGGGCTTGCATGGGATCTTGGATCTTTTGCAGCAGGGTGAGCGGCCACATGCCTTCATCGGCCCTCAGCTGGAACAATGCTGAGAAGGCCAAGGCCAAACTTAATATGCGTTTTTTCATAAGATTATTATCGCAAATTAACTCTTTTTTGGCCATAACTTTTTCCCCTTTTATCCATCAAAAAGCGGGAAATTTGGCGAGATGGCATTGGTGACGTTTACCGAATTGGGGTTCTACTGTGCGCAGGCCGATTTGTATATCGATCCGCTGCGGAAGGTGAACAAGGCCTTGGTTACGCATGCCCACAGCGACCATGCCCGTCCGGGGATGCAGCATTATTTATGTCACACCGATTCCGAGAACATTTTGCGGTTGCGGTTGGGACAGCGTATTTCGGTGCAGACCTTGGCTTACGGCGAAACCATCTCGATGAATGGGGTGGAGGTAACGTTGTTTCCGGCGGGACATGTGCCGGGGAGTGCGCAGGTGCGGCTGAGTTACCGCGGGGAGGTGTGGGTCATTAGCGGTGATTACAAGACGGTGGGCGATGGGTTAACACCGGCATTTGAGTCGGTCCGATGCCACCATTTCGTCACCGAGAGCACCTTTGCTTTGCCCATTTTTCAGTGGCGTGAGCAGCAGTCGGTCTACGACGAGATCAACGCTTGGTGGGGGGAGAATGCGGCGGCGGGTTTGCCTTCGGTGTTGTTGGGGTATTCGTTGGGCAAGGCGCAGCGGATATTGCATCATTTGGATCGCTCGGTGGGTGCGGTGGTTTGTCACGGCGCCATTGCGGCTGCCAACCTGGCTTTGGCGCAAAGCGGCTTTGATTTTGGTCCTTGGGAGGATGGCACGGCGGGGTTATTGGCCTTGCAAGACCGGGGGGTATCGCTCGGTGGCAGTTTGGTGGTTTGTCCGCCCAACGCCCTTCGTTCATCGTGGAGTGCACCTTTGGGCGATTATCGGTTGGCGAATTGCAGTGGGTGGATGGCGGTGAGCAAGATGGGACAGTGGGGTGGTGTTGATCGGGGGTTTGTGATGAGTGATCATGCCGATTGGCCGCAGTTGTTGGAGGCGGTGCAGGCCTCGGGCGCGGAGCATGTGCATGTGACGCATGGGTTCAGCGAGGTGTTGGCGCGTTACTTGCGCGAGTCGATGGGTTTGGATGCCGATGTGGTGGAGCAGGCGTTATTTGAAAGGAGCGATGCATGAATTTTGAGGGATTGATATTGCCGGAAAAGGTATCGCTACCGAAGTTGAAGTCGTGGATCATGGCTTGGACGGGGCTATCGCCTTGGTTGTTGGCGGAGTGTCAGAAATTTGCAGGGTCGCTGAACGAGGCGTTGGCTTTGAGTTTGGGGGTGCCTGTGGGCGATGCGATGAGCGAAGGGGAGTTGGCGGCGGGTTTTGCGGCTTGGCCGGGTTTATCGCCCAGCGAGCGGGAGCAATGGATATTGCGGGTTTTGCTGTCGATGGAGGTGGGTGACCGCAGGGATTTTATGCGGTTTTTGGGCGGCAGAGCGGCTGGTGTTGGGAGTAAGGATGTCGCTGGCTCGTTGGCGGCGGAAACAATCTCGCTGCGGGTATGTGCTGTGTTGTTGTACGTAAAACCGATGGGAAGGGTGAGGGTGGAATACGAGTGTACGTTTGGGTTATTGGTGGGGGGCGAGGATTTTGTGGGGTGTTTTCGGGCGATGATGATTGAGGGGCCGGCGATGGATTGGATTGGGGAAAATTTGGGCGAGCGGGTAGGACCGATCCGCGGTGTGAGGGTATCGGAGTTGTTCGAGTTGGATTGCGAGGGGGTACAGGAAAGCAGGCGGCACAAGGCCGGTTTCAAGGCCGAGCGGGTAAGTGTAGTGGGGTGGTTGCGCGACCAATCGGGGATGTTTGGTGCGGTGACGCGGTTGGATGCGGTTAGAGGTTCTCTCCCCAGGCCGCAGGGTTCTGGGCAAAGCGATTAACGGTTTCCAGCTCTGAGGGTTGGATGAAACCGTGTTCGGCGGCCACAGCGGTGAGGGTAGGGAGGTTGGTGAGGGTATGCACGGGGATACCGGCTTCCACAAATTTTTCCATGGCATTGGCAAACCCATAGGTGAACAGGGCTACAACGCCCACGACGGTTGCGCCGGCGTTTTGGACACCTTCTACGGCTTGGAAGCTACTTTTTCCGGTAGAGATGAGGTCTTCCACGAGCACAATTTTATCGCCCGGAAGCATTTCGCCTTCCACTTGGTTCTTGAGTCCGTGTTTTTTGGGCTCAGGTCGCACGTAGCAATAGGGCATGTTGATTTTATCGGCAGCCAAGGCCCCGTGGGCGATGCCTGCGGTGGCGATGCCTGCGATGCGGTTGGCTTCGGGGAACTGGGTTTGGATGAGGGCGGCCAATTCTTCGGCCACGAAAGTGCGCACTTCGGGGTAGGAAAGCACCATGCGGTTATCGCAATAGATGGGTGATTTGATCCCTGAAGTCCAAGTGAATGGTTGTGAAGGACTTAGTTTTACTGCCTTTATTTCTAGGAGAAATTTTGCTAATTTTGCGGCTGGATTGGACATGGAAGTGCAAAGTTATAAAATCTATTTCAACGACGGTGCTTTGGTGATCGCGGATTCTCCAGAAGCTTTGCGTGGGTTGAGTAATATGTATTTTATTGGGGACGATGAATTGCAGAAGAGTTTCAAGATTTTGTTGTCGTCGCAGAACAACGGCAAACCCTTGCATTTCGGGCTAATCTGTCCGGATCCCCAGGCCACGATTCGGGAGTTCATGGAGGACTTTACGGTGATCCAGGCGGCTGGCGGGTTGGTGTTCAACAAGGAGAATCAGTTGTTGACGATCAAGCGCAATGGGTTGTGGGATTTGCCAAAGGGGAAGATTGAGCGTCATGAGGACCAGATGGCGGCGGCGTTGCGCGAGGTGATGGAGGAAACGGGCATCAACATGATCAACATCAGCGACAAGGTGGGAGAGACCTACCATGTGTACTACGAGGATGAGATTTTGTTGTTAAAGGAAACGCATTGGTATTTGATGAACAGCACGGGCAAGGGCACGTTGAAGCCGCAGCTCGAGGAGGGCATTTCGGAGGTGAAGTTTGCTGATTTGTCGTGGTTCAACGAACCCGAATTCAATTCATATCAGAGTGTGCACGACGTGATTAGGCGTTGCGTGGCACAATTCAAAACCGTTTAGTGAATGGGATTCACGCCATCGGGTAGGTAGCGATGGTAATCGGCCTTGTGAATGATAAGGTCGCGGATCAGTGTGCTGCTGATGTAGCTCAGGGCTGGATCGCACATGATGAAGACGGTTTCAATTTCGTTCCAGAGGGCTTTGTTCAGCTGGGCGATGTGTGATTCGTAGTCGAAGTCGGTACCGTTCCGCAATCCACGCAGCAAGAATTTCGCACCCATTTTTTTGCAAAAATCCACGGTGAGTCCTTCGTAGGATTCAATGCGCACTTTGGGGTTGTTGGCAAACGCGGTATGGATCCATTGCTTTCGAAGTTCGAGGTCGAACAGGGTGGTTTTCTTGGTATTGACACCCACGGCGATGATGACTTCATCGAACAGCTCACTGGCGCGATTGACGATGTCTACATGTCCGATGGTAATGGGATCAAACGTCCCTGGGAAAACGGCGATCTTGCTCATGGTTTGGCGAAGATAGTCATTGTGGTACTTCCGTATTCTTTTTTCAGCAATTCTTGCTCTGCGAACACGAGTTGGGGTTTGTGTTCGATGATGATCCAGCCGTTGGGGGCGAGCAGGGGAAACAGTAATTGGGGGAGTCCTTGTATGTTGGGCATGCCGTAGGGCGGATCGGCGAAGATGATATCAAAGGGGGGGATGTCGCCGGTGGCGGGCAGTTTGTTTTTCTGCAGGGTAGCCAGCGGTGTGAGGGCGTTGCCGGTGGCGATGTGCCATTGGGGCAGGTTCCAGTCTTTGGCGATGCCTTTTTGGTGGGCGATGTTTTTTTTGTCGAGGTCGATACTAAACACGCTTTGTGCCTCGCGGGTAAGGAACTCCAGGGCGATGATGCCGGAGCCGGAGAAGAGGTCGAGCACGTGGGTATCGGCGATGCCTTTTTGGTGTTCGAGGGAGTTGAACAGCGATTCACGCACACGGTCGGTGGACGGTCGCACGTGGTTGGCGAAGTGGGTGGGTATGATTCTCCCTTTTAGATGTCCGCCGGTGACACGCATGAGGCCAATTTGATTAGTGGGGAAACGATGTGTTGCAGGGGTGCGGGGGTGGTGGCGATCCAGGGTAGTTGGGGCGCGGTGACCTCGGCATGGGGGATGAATTTTTGGAACAGCTGGGCGGTGGCGGCATGCTGGGTGGCATCGCAGAGAACAAACAGGCCAAATTGATGGGGGTTGAGTTTGTTTTCGTGGAAGGGCAGCAGGGCGTAGTACAGGTGTTCTTGGGTATTGGAGCTGGGGTAGCGGTTGGCGAAGATGAGTTCACCGTTGCGGAAGGCGAAGACGATGGCGGTTTGTTCGTGGAACCAGAGCACGCTCACGCATTCTTTGTGGTTGGCGTAGGTATTGGCGATGGGGAACAATCCTTCTGCCAGGTGGTGCTGGGCACTATCGGTTGGCAGGGGTTGGGGGTTCATCGATGGCTGAAAGGCCAGGGTGATGTGGGCGTTGAGTTTTCGCTTTAGGCAGGACTCGAATCCTGGAATGGGTGCTTCTGCGAAGGCCTGGGGGATGAGTTGGATGTTGCCGTGGAGATCAACCCAGGTCACGTTGGTTTGGAGTTGTGCTGGGTGTTTGGTGATCTCATAGCTTAGGGGCTGCTGTTGCGCGTTGAGCGAGAGGTAATGCACCACATCGTTGTGATACACGCCCAGGATTTGGTTCACGGAGCCGGTGTGTTGGGTTTGGTGTTTCCAGAGCGTATTCACGTCGACAAAGTTAATTGAATTTGCGGATGGGTGGGGTTAGAAATCGGTGCCAACGCTGAGGCGCCAGCGGAACTGCAGGTAATTATCGTTTTGCTGTACCGCGTTGACCCAAAGGGGGAAGTCGACCCGCAAGTTGATGGGTTTGGCGGCTTTGAGGGCTTTGTTTTTGGTGAGGGCGCCGAAATTGCGTAGGTTGACACTGGCACCGAATCCGGCATCGCCCAATAAACGGGAATAAACGGTGGTGGTCACCAATTGTTGCTGTTCGTTGCGACTGCTGAGGGGCTGTCCAATCATACCCGCATCACCAAACAGGTAGGGGTTGATGCCGAGGAGTTTGATTTTGGGGATCCAGCGGAAGTAGGGGGTGAGGTCGATGGCGACATTGATGCCGATGCCTTGGTTGCCGCGTAAGAAGGCGAGGGTGGTATCGTTGCCGTTGGCTTGTTTCACGGTTTTTGGCGCGCTGTAGCCACTGAAACCACGGAGGTTGAGTCCGCCATTCACCTGTAGGACATGGGTTTGAGGGCCGCTGTTGAGGTCGTACATCCCATAATCGCGGTAGAGGGGTTGTTGTTGGAAGGCGTCTTCGGGGTTGGCGCCGGCGAGGTAGAGGACAGATTCTGGGGTGGGGTTGCTGCCGCCGCCGTAGTAGGCGAGGGTGCGGAATCTGAGGGCGGTTTTGCCCAGGGGTTGAAAGTGTTTCCATTCCAGTTGCACGAAGCCGTATTGTGATTGGCTCCAGGGCGATGGCATGCGGATATCGCATCGCACAGAACCGGTTTTGCCCCATCCGGCGTAGCCTTGTTGCACGAAGAGGTTGAGGTGGGTTTGTCGGATGTTGCTCCAGGGGTTGGTGGTGGGCAGGAAGCCATCGAGGAGGGGTTGTTCCGGGGCGATGGGTGTTTGGTGTAGGCGCAGCATCGATTTGCCATAGAGGCCATAATCGGTACGTCCTACGCGGTTGAACCAGCCCATTTCGTGGGTATTGATTTCGTTGTACAGGAAGGATTGGTAGTAGTAGGTGCCACCGCCGCGGGTTTGGTGTTTGAATTCGGCTTGGTATTGGAGTTTTTGGGTAGGGGTGTAGCGTTCTTGCCAGCCTGGGGCGTACCAGAGACCGAGGTTGAACTGCTTTTTCCGTCCGGCGTACTGTCCGCTCGCTACCGCTCCCAGGAGCACGCCGGAGGCCACGTTATAGCGCACGGCGGGACGTACGAGCCCTTGATACACGCCGAGGTAGTTGGTGTTGGCACCATTGCCAAGGTCGAGCTGCCACTCGCTCCGCTTTTTCCATACGTTGTTGACGCGGTTGATATCGGCCAGTCGGCCACTGCGGTCGAGCCATACTTGTTTGACTTTGCCTTGCACCGGCATTTCGATGTCGAAAGTATAGGTTGGACGCAGTTTGTCCCACCCAATCCAGGGTTTGAGGTTGTAACGACCGGGTTTTTGGTATTGGGTAACGGGAATGGTGATGGAGTAGAACACATCGGTGGGTTGTATGGCGGTGTTGCTGGATCCGGTGCTGTTTGCTGTGGTGGGTTGTATGAGGAAGTCGAGGTCGACCGGCATCACCATTTTCCCCCGTCGTTCCAGGGTAACGCGGTAGTAGTTTGCGGATCTGAGTGGGGTGATGCGTTTGATGCTGTAATCGGCGGCTTTGTTGGTCTGAAACCACTGATCGAAGAAGGCATTAAGGTCGGTCTGTGCACTTTGGATGATCGAATTTCTAAAGTCTTCGATGTAGGGGTGACAGAATTTCCATTGTTCCACGTAGTTTTTCATGGCTTGCAGGAAGACCGAATCACCCAGATAGTATTGGAGGTTGTAGAGCATCGACGCGGTTTTGTAGTAGACGTGTTTGTAGCCGCCCCCATGTCCGGTCGCCGAATGAAAATCGTTGGAGTGGGTTTCGAGTATTTCATCGGTGCCGTCGATGGCATCTTCCATGTAGCCGGCGAAGGCGCGTTTGAGTTCGGGTTGTGATTCTCGGGTGAGTTTGCGCATGCACCAGGCGGTGAGGAATTGGGTAAATCCTTCATCGAGGGCAGCGCGATAGGTTTCGTTGGAGCCGACCATGCCGAAGAACCAATTGTGTCCCACTTCGTGTGCGATGAGACTTTGGTGGCTGGGGTAGTAACCGCCATCGAGGGTGATCATGGGGTATTCCATGCCATCGGCGGCATCGGCGCAAACAATTTTGGGGTAGTTATACATGCCAAAATCGCGGCTATAGGTGGCGATGACTTTGGCGGTGAAGGCGGCGGTTTGTTGCCATCCGGCGGCGTTGTTTTCTTGGGCGATGGCTACGCATTGCACGCCGTTCCAGGTGGTTTCACCGATGCGGTAGGTGGGGTCGGCGGTCCAGGCGAAATCGTGGACATTCACGGCTTGGTATCGCCAGGTTTTGAAGGTGCCATTGGCGGGGATGATGACAGAGGGTTGTGAGCCGATGGGTTTGTCTTTGAAGTTGGCGATATCGAGTTGTTTTCTCAGGGCGTTGGGCAGTACCTCGTCTTTGTTGGTGAGGGTGCCGGTGGCTTCGGGGATGTAGTGGTTGGGGAGGGTGAGGGCGATATCGAACTGGCCGTAGTCGCCATAGAATTCCTTTTCCACGTGTTGGTCGGTCTCCCAGGTAAATTTGCGGTCGTAGACGCAGATGCGGGGGTACCAATGCACGCCGTTGAAGTGTTTGTAACCGTGGTGGTCGTACACTTTCATTCTTCTGCGGATGCTACCGCGGTCGAAGTAGGTGGTAAAATCGATTTGAAAGGCGATGGAATCGCCGGGTTTCAGTGGTTTGGGCAGTTTGATTTTGAGGAGGGTATTTTGGATTTCGAAGGGGGTGCTGGTGGTCTCGTATGGGGGTTCTTCCTGGATGGGTTTTTCTTCGGGGTTGATTTGGATGCGGTGGATAACGGTACCGAGTTTTTGGGCTTCGTATTTGCCGTATTTTACTTTGGTGCGGTTTTTTTTGTAGAGTTCATCGGTGAGGGAGCCGGGTTGCACGGCATTTTGGTAGAGGTGGAAATAGGCCTCTGTGAGGGTGTTGGGGGAGTTGTTGGTATAGACGAGGGTTTCTTGTCCGTTGATCAGCTCATCTTGGTCGTTCAGTATCGCATTAATGGTATAATGCACATCTTGTTGCCAGTAGCCCTCGTAGGGTTTTTTGTTTTTCCAGTAGTGGGGGTTACTGGGCGATTGGTATGCGTTGGATTGGGCGAGGGTGGAGGGGATGGCGATGAGCCATGACAGTGCGATGCAGAGGATGCGTGCCGTTGACATAGAACGAAGTTAGGGATAGAAAGGTAGATGTGTGGGGTAGAAAACAAAAAAGGCCACCGGATGGTGGCCTTTTTTGTTCTATGCAAGGAGTTTCTTAGTAGCTCAATTTGAAGTCTACGCGACGGTTTTTCGCTTTACCTGCAGGGGTAGCGTTGTCGGCGATCGGCATTTCTTGACCGTATCCTACGGCTGTCATGCGGGCTTCAGCAACACCACCGGCGGCTAAGTAACGCTTAACGGCAGTAGCACGCTCTTGGCTCAAGGTTTTGTTGGCTTCAGGGGTACCGTTGTTATCGGTATGTCCTTGAATTTCCACGCTAGCACCAGGGTAGGTATTCAACAAGGTAGCCAAGTCATCCAAGCTCTTGAAAGAATTTGCGGTGATCACGGCTTTGCCGTTTTCGAAGTTGATGCCTTTGGCGGCCAAGTTAATTTTGGTGATTACTTCTTTCTTGATTTCAGGGCAACCTTTGCTGGCAACGGTTCCGGCTACTTCTGGACACTTATCGATGTTGTTGTAAACACCATCGCCATCAGTATCGGGGCAACCTTCACCTGCGATAGCGCCGGCAACGGTAGGACATTTGTCTTTGCGGTCTTCTACGCCATCACCATCGGTGTCGGGACATCCGCCGAAGGCAGCTGAACCGGCAACGGTAGGACAACCATCTTCTTTGTCTGACACGCCATCACCATCGGTGTCGGGGCAGCCATTGAATTTGGCGATACCGGCAGTGTTAGGACAAGCATCCACTTTGTCTTGGATACCATCACCATCAGAGTCGGGGCAACCGTTGAATTCTTTTGGACCGGCTACATCGGGACACTTATCGTCGGCGTCAAGGATTCCGTCTTTGTCGGTATCGGCAGGACAACCTACGCTATCCACGTAGCGGCGGTATTTGGGTTCGGTGTTTTTACACAAATCGTATTTGTCTGGAACACCATCTTCGTCTTTGTCTTTGGGAGCTTTTGGCGATGAGCCGGTACCTTCACCCACAGCCATTGTGAGGGCGAAAGAGTGCAAACCGTACATATCGTTTGTGCGCCACAACTGGTGCTTGTAGATATTGTGTACTGGATCGGGGTAAGATTGGGTTGCACCATCCCAGATATCAGACATGGTGTAGGTAGCGGTATAGCTATAACGCAAGCCAATTCTTTCGGTGATGTAGAAGTTGATACCGAAGGCACCTTGAAGGGCAGCATTCACTTCGGTGATGGCTGGCTTCTTGGTAAGGTCGTAGTACACTTCATCTTGTACATAGGGATCTGGTCCCCAAGTGATTTTGCTATGGGCATAAAATCCACCCAAACCTGCTTGGAAGTAGGGGGCGATTTTGGCATCTTCAGAGAGGATGCTACCGTTGTTCAGTTTGAAACGGGCACCAACGGTAAGGTCGGCTATGTTTGCACGGAACGATTGGTACATGTATTCAGGACGGAGGTTCCAACCTTCCCATTTACGTGCATATCCAACATCTCCGGTAGAGAAATTGGCTACGAGGTCGATGGCTGGGTTGAGGTAGTAACCGAAATTTACTTGAACGGCTTGGTAGTCGGGACGACGGGCAAAACCCAACGAAGAACCGAGGTCGCCCATATATTCATGGATACCGCCACCGATTTCTAGGGAGTGGGATCCGGGCGATTGGGCTTGAGCAGGCACGGCGAGTAAGGTTGCCACAGCTGCAAAAACGGTTGATTTAAAGTAGTTTTTTTGCATAGATATTCCGTTAGAATAGGGTTATAGTAGTTGACAAATATAGGAAATGAGGGGTTAAAAAAAAGTTTTTTCACAAATTTTACCCATTTTTTATCGCAACAAAGCGATGGGCTAAAATTTTTTTGTGTGGTGGTTTCAGTTATATACCATCAAGGCGTTGCCACTTCGTTGGATTTGGTAGTTGGCAAGTCTTTGTCGGGCTTCGCCCTCCAGCGGTATTCCGCCGTAGGTAAATTTGGAGCTACAGCAGGGCTGAAAACCGGTGCTGGTGGGGGTTCCGCATCGCAATTGGATGTTGATGGAATCGGCCCAAATGGTGGAGCAATCGCTCAGGGGTTGGAAGGCGCAACCGCGTTCGAAGGCATACCAGGAATCGTCGTAGTCGTGGATGACGATCACGCCTTTCACGCCCCCTTCGAAATAGGCATGTGTACCGGGATTTGCCAGGTGCATATAGGCGGGTAGGTTGAGGTCGATGTTGAGGTTCACCGGTCCTTTGGGAATGGGTTCTGTGCGACTGTTATTGTTGTCGCAGGCCTGCATCAGGGGCAGGACACTGGCGGCGGTGACGAGGACGAGGCGGAGGAAGTATCGCATAGAGAGCCAGAATTACTCGTACTTATAGAAACCTTGTTTGGTTTTTTTGCCATGGTGGCCGGCTTCCACTTTTTGTTGTTGGATGCGGCTGGGGCGGAATTTGGCATCGTAATGAAACTGTTGGAACATGGAGCTGGTGACGCTGAAGTTGGTATCGACACCGATAAGGTCCATCAGTTTAAACGGTCCCATTTTGAATCCGCTGCTTTCAAGGAGGCGGTCGATGGATTCGAGGGAGGCGGTATTTTCTTCGAGGGCTTTGAGACTCTCCACGTAATAGTGTCGGGCCACGCGATTCACGATAAACCCGGGGGCATCGGCGGCGTAGACGGTGGTTTTGCCGAGCGATTGCGACCAGTCGAACGCTTTATGGGCGATTTCTGGTGCGGTGGCAACGCCTTTGATGACTTCAACGAGCTTCATGATGTGGGCGGGGTTGAAGAAGTGCACGCCTACTACACGTTGGGGGTGTTGGAGGGCGGCGGCGATTTGGGTGATGGGGATGCTCGAGGTATTGGTGGCGAAGATGGTATCTGGGGTGTTGATGGTTTCCAGGAAGCCAAAGAGTTCGCGTTTGATGGGCAGTTGTTCTAGTACTGCTTCAATGATGAAATCGGCGACGAGGGTATTGCGGTCGGGGGTGGTGCTGAGGAGCGACAGTGCCGTTGCGGCTTTTTCCGCGGTGGTTTTGCCTTTGCTCACGGCCACATCGAGTTGTGCTTGGATGTATGCGTAGCCTTTTTCGAGGGCTGCGGGGTGTACATCGAACAGAACGGTAGGGTATCCAGCTTGGATGCTACACAGGGCGATGCCTGATCCCATCACGCCGGCGCCAATGACTGCCACTTTCATCATAATTTCAAAGTTAGGGAATCGCTGTTGGAACTTAACGTCCTCTGAGCCAGCTTTGGGGATTTTGTTTTTCTTGTCCGTGCCAAACTTGGAACTGCAGCACGGCTTTGCCATCTTCATCGGTCATGACTTTGCCGATGTGTTGGTTCATGCGGATCACTTGTCCTTTCTCTACCAACACCACAGACAGGTGGGAGTATACGGTGAAGAAATCGCCATGGTTTACCAGAACGGCCTGACCTTGTCCGGGTATATTGAGGATGGCGCTCACGGTGCCTTCAAAGACGGCGCTGGCGAGGGATCCTTTGGGCGAGGTGATGTCTACGCCGTTGTTCACGGTGGTGATGCCTTCAAGGTCGGGGTGTTCGTGCACGCCGAAGGTTTGTGAAACAAATCCACGTTCCACGGGCCAGGGGAGGTTGCCTTTGTTTTTGGAGAAGGCGCCGCCGATGGCACGGGCTTGGGGTGAGAGCATATTTTCTTTGCCGGAGCTGCTGTTATTGCTACCGCCGCGGGCTTTGGAGGCGCTGCTGGCGGCCCGTGCTTTGCGTTTGCGTTCGGCTTCGATTTCTTTGGCGATTAACCGACTGATTTCATTGTTGAGTCGGGCTATGGCTTTTTCGTTATCGCGGATGCGATCGCGGAGTTCTTCTTCTTTGCCGGAGAGTTCTTTGACCAGGGTTTGTTTGGCTTGTTTGTCGGTTTCAAGCTCTTTGGATTCCTTTTCATTTTCGCCCATCAGCACCGATTTTTCTTGTTTTACGGATTCGAGTTGGTTGATGGTTTTTCCGAGCGATTGGGCTTGGGCCACGATGGTGCTCATTTGGTGGCGGCGGTATCCGGAGATTTTGCGCAGGTATTTCCACCGGCGCATGGCTTGTGAGATGGATTTGGAGGAGAAAACGAAGGCAATTTCACGACCGCTTTTGCGGGTTTTGTAGGCCTTGATGATGGTTTTCTTGAGTTTGAGTTGTTGGGAGGCGTGTTCGCGGGTGAGACTGTCTAGGAACTTCTGTTTTTGGGAGAGTTCGTAGTTCACCGAGCGAATTTCCATGCCCAGGTTTTTGATGACCACCTGTCGCTGTTGGATGATTTGGTTCAGCGAATTCAGTTTGTCGAGCGTAACGGTTTTTTCCTTTTGGGTGCTGCTGAGCGCGCGTTTTTGTTCGGCGATCACGCGTTGCATTTTCTTGCGTTTGGCTTCGAGCTGTTTCCGTGATTGGGCTTCTCCATTGTTTGGAACGAGGGAGGAAATCAGCAGCAATATGAAGGCCAGGATGCGCAAGGGTTATTTCTGGGAGAGGTTTTTGCGTTTGTAGGAATCGTCGATTTTGAACGGGTACGAAGGTATTACATCGTATCGAGCGGTTGTCAACGTCAAATCGACTTGTGCAGTTTGTTGTGCAGTGGTGGAGCTTATTTTGATGGCCATCGGCAAAAAGGAGAAGGCGCCGGCTGATTCTGAAGAGACATCGAGCCATTGGTTGTGTTCGAGGATGGCTTTGTCTTTGGGTTTGTTGGGGGTGCTGATTTCGGTGAATCGCAGTTGTGAGTACCCTTCGTTTTCTTTCTTGGTTTCGGCGTTGGGCTGTGCAAATTTCGATTCAATGATCAGGGGTTGCGATATGGTGGTGTAGCACATGAGCTGATCTACGAGTTTCGCGCTGTAGTTGCTGTTGTTGAAGGGTTTGGCACTGAAGGTATCGATCAGGGGCTGTCCTACAAACAAATTTTGCAGTTGTTGCACGCCCAGAGGGATGGACAGGTATTGGCTGGCGTTGGCCACGGGAATCGCATAGTATTCTTTGTGGTAGATATCGGCTAGGTGGAGGGTATCGCGGAGCATGATGCCTTTGGCTACTTGAATTTGGATGCCCATGTTGGCGCTGACGCTGAACCAAACGATGGAATCGCGTTTCATGCGCAGGTTGAGGGTGGCGGGAATTTGTTGATCGCCGGTGTTGACGGTGACATCGTATCGCCCGGTGAAGTAGGTCCAATTGTTGCTTTTCGGCAGTTGGTTGTTGTTCACTTCGATATTTTGGGGCGTATTATTTTGCGCTTGGGCGCTAATGGCTGTAAGGAGGGTGACGAGCGATAGAAAATATTTCATGGGGCGATGGGGTGCTTATTTGTTGTTGGGGTTGGATTCCAAATCTTGTGCCATTTGTTTCCAAAGGTTGAGGTATTGGACAGATTGGGCTTGTTCGGCGACGGAAATCGCGAAGGGGAGATCAGACGGTGTGAGTCCTTCCTTCTGATACAATTCAATATAGAGGTTCAGCGCTTTGGTGGTTTGTTGTTGGTGCGCGGTGATGCGGGCGTTGAGTCGGAGGTATTGCAGTTGGATAAAGGGGTCGGTTTCGAGGTCGCTGTTGGCGAGTTCGGCCTGTGCTTCTTGCCAGCGGTTGTTGTGGGCGTGTTCGAAGCCATTGACGAGGTTATGGGCGGTAAAAACGGGGGCGATGTTTTCGAGGGAATCGGCCCAAAGGTGTGCTTCTGCGTAGCGGTTGTATTCGATGCGCAGGGCGAGGTTTTTGCGGTAGCGGTTGGGGGCAGACAGGGTGGTGGTAGTGGGGGCGTCGGGCGTTTTGGCTTTGGGGTTATTGTTGTTTGGGAGCGATTGTATTTGTTGTTGGTCTTTGGCGAGTTGTCTGAATTGTTTCACTTTTTCGGTGAGGCCGAGGTGGGTTTCCCAGGTATCGCAGAAGCGGAGGAGTTCGAGGGTTTGCGTGGGGGCTGAGGGACCTTTGAGCGTTTGCGACAGGGCGATGGCTGCGAAGTGGTGGAAGGTGAAGGAGTGGGGGTCGAGGGTACAGAGTTGCTGCAGGGTTTGTGCGGCTTTGAGGGGTTTGTTGTGGTTGTATTCGAGTGTGGCTTTGAAATAGAGAATATCGGTGTTTTTGGGTTGGATGTTCAGCGCTCTTTCTGTGTAGTGGAGGGCTTGGAGGACATCGGGTGGGTGGGTTTGAACGGCGCCTTGGGCGTTGGCGAAGGTGTATTCGCTGGCTTGGATTTGGGCGAGTCTGAACAGCACACCGGTGAGGTGGGGGGTATTTTCGGGTTGGGAGAAGCTATCGAGGATGTGTTGAAACTCGTTTTTGGCTTCGTGGAATTGCTCGGCTTGGTAGTGTGCTTCGGCGCTGAAGTAGGCGATTTTGAGTTCAGGGGATTGGGCGTGCAGGGGTTGCACGAGGGATATCGCCCAGCAAAAAATGGGTAGAAAAAGGGAAATGGGGGATGTAGCGAGGGCGGTTAACCGATGCTGCTGAAATCGCCGAGACTGTATTCTTGGCTGGGTGCACCCGAACCTTTGACCACGATGTGGTTGCCGATGAGGGAGTCGTGGCAGTTGAAGTGGCTGAGTGAACATTGCTCTTGAACGATGCTGTTGGTGATGGTGCAGTTTTCCAGGGTAGAATTGTTGCCGATGGAGGTATGCGGACCAATCACGCAGTTTTTCAAAGATACATTTTCGCCGATGAAACAGGGCTCATGGATGGTGACACTTTCATCGAAGCGGGCAGCGGCTCCAGCGAATTGGGGGGCTTTGTTGGCCAGCACGCGTTGGTTGGTGAAGACCGTGGCGGCGTAATTTCCGCAATCGAGCCATTCGTCTACGGCGCCGGGGACAAACTGCATGCCTTTGGATTTCATGTTTTCCATGGCATTGGTGAGTTGGTATTCGCCTTTTTCGCGGATGTTGTTGTCGATCAGATACTGAATCTCCGCTTCCAACGTTTCACCGCTTTTGAAGTAGTAGATGCCGATGATGGCTAGGTCTGACACAAACTCGGTGGGTTTTTCTATGAAGTCGGTGATGATGTTGTCTTGGTTGTATTTCACCACGCCGAATGAGCTTGGGTTGGCTACTTTGTGAACCCAGATAACGCCATCTTTGGATTTATCCAGATTGAATTGGGTGCGGAAGAGGGTATCGGCGAAGGCCACGATGACATCGCCTTTGAGGCATTCGCGGGCGCAGAGGATGGCATGACCGGTTCCTTCGGCTACGTCTTGGTAGAAGATTTTGCCTTTGGCGCCTACGCTTTCGGCGATTTGGATGAGTTCTGCTTCCACGGCTTCTCCGAATCTGCCTACCACGAAACCAATTTCATCGATGGATTCACCACAGACAGCGGCGATATCGGTGATAAGCCAATGCACGATGGATTTGCCAGCGACTTTGACCAGGGGTTTGGGGGTGGTAAGGGTATGAGGGCGCATGCGTTTGCCCATGCCGGCCATTGGAATAATCAGTTTCATTGGGGTGCAAAGATAAGCGTTTGAGATGAATTGGATGTTAGGGCTGGGTTACGCCAGTGCTACCGTAACCGCCTTCACCGCGTTCGGTGTTGGAGAGTGATTGGGTTTCTTGCCATTGTACGGTGGCGTGTTGGGCGATGACCATTTGGGCGATGCGTTCGCCGTTTTGGATGGTGAAGGGTTCCTGTCCGTGATTGATCAGCAGCACTTTGATTTCACCGCGGTAGTCGGCATCGATGGTACCCGGACTGTTGAGCACGGTAATGCCATGTTTCAGGGCGAGGCCGCTCCGCGGCCTCACTTGCGCTTCATACCCTTCGGGCAGTTCAATGAACAATCCGGTGGCAACAAGCATCCGGGCTTGGGGTATCAACACGATGGGTTCTTCTAGATTGGCATGGAGGTCCATCCCCGCGCTCAGCGCGGTCTGGTATTTGGGTAATGGGTGTTGCGATTGGTTGATGATGTTAACGAGCAGCATGGCGTTTTTTGAGTAGGGTTTCTATCAAGTAAATCATCGCCCCGTAAACCAGGGGCAGTAAAAAGTAGTAGTTGTGGGAGATTGAAGGCGCATACTCGGGCAAGCAAACGATGGGCACGATGGCCACAGCCAGCACCAATAACAACAGAGGCACTTGGTAAGGAATGGGATAGTTTTTTTGTCCGAAAGCATACCCCAGCACCACCAGCGTTGCATAAGCAGCCAGTGTAGTATAGGCCGAGGCCACGAATCCGTATTGGGGGATAAATAAATAGTTGCCGACGATGGTAACCACGGCACCCATCGCCGCGATGAGTCCGCCCATTTTGGTCTGACCGGATAGCTTAAACCAGATGCTCAAATTGTAGTAAAGTCCCAAGCAGATGTTGGCGCCCAGCAGCACGGGGATGATGGAAAGTCCGCGCGCATTGGTGTAGAAAATGGGATTTTGCATTAGCAGCGGTGCAATCCAGGGCATGAAGAGCATGGTGAGGAGGTAGATGCCACCGGTGGCGTAGACGAACATGCGCATCACATAGGCATAGGTTTCTTTGGCATCGGCATCGCCGCTTTTGCTGAAGAAGAAGGGTTCTGCGGCGAATCTAAAAGCCTGTATAAAGAGGGTGAGGACGAGACTGAGTTTGTAGAAGGCGTTGTACATCCCGGTTTCGGCATCGGCGATGTTGGCGGGGAGGAGGTTTTTGAGCAAGAGTCGGTCTAGCGTTTCATTGATCATGCCGGCGAGTCCCACAATGATCAGTGGCAGCGAGTATTTCAGCATGCGTTTGATGAGGGCTACATCGAATCCTTCTTTGAGTTGGGTGAAGGTGCGTGAGAGCAGGGGCAGGGTGACCACCGAGGCCAGCAGGTTGCTGAGGAAAATGTTGGCGATCATGGCATGTGGTTGTGCTTGCGCTTGTCCCCAAGTGGCGATGCTATGCCAGGTGTCGCTCGAGAATTGTTCGGGAGATAGGGAGAGGCCCAGGAAGGTGGTTTTGTGGTTGAGGAGGAAGTCGCCGAAGGCGGGGGCGATGACCAACAGGAATAGGTTGGAGACGATGTTTACCGCGATGTTGGTGAGGCGGATCCAAGCAAAGGTCCAGGGTTGATCTTGTTGTCTGAGCCAGGCAAAACCGAGGGCGGAGATGGCGTCGGCGGCGAGGATATAGACCAGGTATTCAATGAGTTCGGGGTATTGTGGGTAGCCCATCCAGTCCATGATTTGGGGACCGATCCAGCGGGCGGTGAGGATGGCGGCGAAGCCGGTGAGGATGAGGGTATAGGTGGCGGTGGCGAAGACTTTGGCGGGCTGTTGGGTTTGTTTGGCGAAATTGAAAAAGGCCGTTTCGAGTCCGAGCGCAAAAAAGATCGCCAAGAAGCTGGCGTAGGTAAACATCACACCCACCACACCGTATTCTGCGGGGGTGAATTTGCTGAGGTACAGGGGCACGAGGGCGTAGTTGAGAAACCGGCCCAGCATGGTGCTAAGGCCATAGACGGCGGTTTGGGAGGCCAGTTTTTTCAGTACGCTCATGGTGCGAAGATAGGAAATTGGTTGGGGTTGAATTTAGGGTTTTATGGTGGGGTATTGTTGGAGGTATTCTTGGGCGGTGGGACCGAGGTTAAAGAGTAGGTCGAGGGCGGAAACGGGTTCTCGGAAGCCGAATTTGGCATCGAAAACTTGGGGATAGGGGGTCAGAGAAAGTTTTGTGGACTGCTCCTGAAATTTTGCCAGTGTTTGCTGGGCGATGAGCGAATGTGCGGCGCCGGGCTCTTGGAGGTATTGGGGCGTATGGGGGATTTTGAGGTTGGTGAAAAGAAGTTGGTGGCAGCCCTCAATGAGGGTTTGCATGGTGGGTGGTTGTTGGTCGAACAGCGCCCAAAACCGGTAGTCGTAGTATTCGTAGAAGGGCGATTTTCCGTAGGCGGTTTGCCAGGCCTGTTTGTGGGTTCTCAGCCAGTTTTCGCTGTAGTTGATGCGGACTTGTGGGAGGGGGAGGTTGCGGTCCTCGCCATGCACGGGGATGGTGAGGGATTGGAGGTGGTTGGCGGCGGCGATGGTATATCGGTTGCTGCCATTTTGCTTGAGGAAGGGCGCGTTTTGGAGGATGGGGAACTGTTGTTGCTGTTGTCCGAGGATAAACCATCGCACATCGGGGAGGAGGGTGTATGGGAGGATCATCGGGGGAGGTAGCGGTTAACGGGGAGGGTATCGGGACAGTTGACGAGGAGTTGTTTGAGGGTTTTATGGAGGATGGGGTGGCGGTAGTTGGGGATGATTTCGCAGAGGGGTTGGAGGACGAACCGACGGTCTTGCAGGAAGGGGTGGGGAATTTGCAGGTTGTGGGCGGTTATTTGTGCATTGTTATATAGCAATATATCTATATCAATACTACGGGGTCCCCATTTGATTTCTCTATGTCGGCCCAGCTGTTTTTCGATCGCCAAGCATTTTTGCAACACTATTTGCGGGGTGAAGGGTGTTTTGAGGAGGATGGCTTGGTTGAGGAAGTGGGGTTGGTTGGTATTGCCCCAGGCGGCGGTTTGGTAGAGCGATGAGCAGCGGGTGATTTCGCCGACTTGTTGCGACAGCAGCATTTGGGCTTTTCCGATGTATGCCATGCGGTTGCCCATGTTCCCACCCAGGCCCAGTGCCACCCAATTTTCGATGATCATGATGTCTGCGAAGATAAATACACATTGTGCAAGGAATAGAACCCCTTATTTTTGTGCATCTATGAAATCGGTATTTACTCTGATGATTTGCGCTTTGTACTCGGTACTTTCGTTTGCGCAGGATGTGGTGGTTGGGTTGAACACGGCTACTACGGCTCGTTGGGAAGTGGTGAGTTACGGCAATGATCCGTTGAAGGTGAGGCAGTATACGTTTGCGAACGGACTCACCCTGATCACATCAAACCAGACCAAATCGCCCCGTGTGTATACGATGGTGGCGGTGCGTACGGGGTCAAAAAATGATCCGGCGGAGCATACCGGCTTGGCGCATTACTTGGAGCACATGTTGTTCAAGGGGACGGATCGCTATGGCAGTTTGGACTGGGCGAAAGAGGCGCCATTGTTGAAGCAGATCGACCAATTGTATGAGCGATATAACCACAGCACCGATGCGGCGGAGCGGAAATCGATTTACCGCGCGATTGACAGTGTGAGTCAGCTCGCCGCCAAATTTTCGATTGCCAACGAGTACGACAAAATGTGTCAGGCCTTGGGTGCGCAGGGCACGAATGCGTTCACCAGCAACGACGAAACGGTGTACATCAACGATATCCCATCGAACATGGTCAACAAATGGATTGCGTTGGAGGCCGAGCGTTTCCGCAACCCCATTTTGCGTTTGTTCCACACAGAGTTGGAGGCGGTGTATGAGGAGAAGAATATTTCAATGGACCGGGTGGGCGACAAGGTGTATGAGGTGATGATGGCCGATTTGTTTCGCAAGCACAACTATGGTTTGCAGACAACGATTGGCACGGTGGAGCATTTGAAAAACCCCAGTTTGGAGGCGATTCGCAACTATTACAATACGTATTATGTCCCCAACAACATGGCCATCATCATGAGTGGTGATTTTGATCCAGACGCGGTGGCGGAGCAGGTGTACGAGCAGTTTGGCTATATGCAGCGCAAGGACGTTTACAGCTATGTGTTTGAGTTGGAGGAGGTGCGCAACCAGGAGCGGACTTATGAGCTGAAGGATCCCGAGGCGGAGTATGTGAACATTGGGTTTCGCATTCCGAATGCCGGTACGGAGGAGTCGCGTGCGGCAAAGTTGATAGATTTGTTGTTGAACAATTCCAAGGCGGGGTTGATCGATGTGAATTTGATATTGGAGCAGAAGGTTTTATCGGCCTACAGCGGCGTGGAACAATTGGCGGATTACGGCATGTTTTATCTGCAGGGATCGCCCAAGGAGGGACAAACCCTGGAGGAGGTGAAGGAATTGATGTTGGCGCAGTTGGAGAAGATCCGCAAGGGCGATTTTGACGCCAATTTGCTGAAAGCGATTTTGTTGAACAAGGAAATCGAAAAGATCCGTTCGTTGAATGAGAACGAGAGTCGTTGTTTCTTGTTGAAGGATGCGTTTATACAGGGCTTGGACTATCGCGACCAGTTCAATGAGTTGGCGATGATGAAAGAGATGAGCAAGGAGTATTTGGTGGATTTTGCGAATTTGTATTTGAACATGGACCGCGTGGTGGTTTACAAGCGCAAGGGGGAGAAACCGGTATCGGAAAAAATCGAGAAGCCCGAAATTCATTCGGTGGAGTTGAACCGCGACAAGCAGAGTGCGTTTGTGAAGGAGTGGTTGGCGATTCCTGCTGAGAAAATGAAGCCCGAGGTGGTGGATTTGAAGTCGGCCATCGCCAAGGAATATGTAGGTCCGGCGGTTTTGCGCTATGTCCAAAACAAGGAAAATCGCTTGTTTGATTTGGCGTATCGCTATAACTATGGCGATTGGCATAACAAGTCGTTGTCGCTGATCCCCGCGTACATTTCTTATGTGGGCACGGACGGGTATTCGGCGGCGGATGTGAGCAAGGCATTTTACCGTTGGGGCTGCAGTTTTGGTGCGGGTGCATCGAATGAGCACTTCACGATTGGCTTAAACGGTCCGGAAGAATTTTTTGATTCTGCGGTGTGGTTGTTGGACAAATTGATCAACAATCCGATGGTTGACGAGGCAGTTTTTGCATCGATGGTGGGCGATATTGTGAAGTCGCGCAGCGACGAAACCTCAAATCCTGGTGCGATACGTGCTGCGTTGATGTCGTACGCGGTTTATGGCGCCAACAACCCCTCGAAGTGGGTATTGAGCAATGATGCGTTGAAGAAAATGAAGGCGGCGGACTTGGTGAAATTGATCAAGGGGCTGAAAAACATACAGCACACGATGGATTATTATGGTGCGCGGGATCAGGCGGGTGTTGCGGCTACGTTGAAGAAGTATCATCAGTTACCCCCCGATCAAACCAAGCATGAGTTGGCGTTTGATTTGGATAAGTCGAAGTCGGTTCGAGACCTATTCGTAGAGCGCGAGGTCACCCAGCCAGTGGTTTATTTTGCGCATTACGACCAGGTTCAGGCGAGCATCAATTGGTATAGTAGGGGATCGGTGTTGACGGAGTCGGAATCGCCCTTGGTATCGGCGTTCAACCAATATTTTGGTGGGGATATGAGCAGTGTGGTTTTCCAGAACATTCGCGAGGCGAAGGCGTTGGCATACAGCACGTATGCGGTGTATCGCGTGGGCAGTGGTAAGGGGAAATACAATTCGATGGTGGGTTTTGTGGGCACGCAGGCCGATAAGTTCCACGATGCGGTGGCGGCGATGAATGAGTTGTTGACGACGTTGCCACAGAACGCGGAGGTGTTTGAGTTGGCGAAGAAGAGTTTGGCGAATCAGGTGGAGACGAACCGGTTGGACCGCAGTGGGTATATCGCGGCTTACGATGCGTGTATGGAGCGCGGATTTACAACTACGGTACCGAACATGGCGAATTACGCGCAGTTATCGACGTTGAGCATGGGGGATATTGCTAAGTTTCACCAATCACGGGTGAGCGGCAGGCCTTATACGATGGTGGTTGTGGCTGATAAGGCGCGGGTGACGAAGGCCGACTTGGCGAAATACGGCAAGGTGGTTGAGGTGTCGCTGAGCGACCTCTTCGGCTATTGATTATGGGAATTAGCGTTGGGCTGAGTTGTAGAGCAGATGACTGATAAAATCGATCTTGATATCAAGTTAGACATTCTTCTTCTGTGCCCAACATTTTGTTTGTCAATGGTAAAATCCTTTGTGAATGTGTGAATTTCACCGAAAAAATTTGGTCGTTTGCGATTTTCGCCACATCTTCACGTGTAGTTTTGTGTGAATTTCACAGTTAAAACATTGAAAATATGAAGACTAAACAATTGACGGGTATCATTTTGGCTGGTGTAACGGGCTTGGTGATGATGGGGATGATGGCTTGTGATGGAGACAATACGGTTACGGGTTCTGTGTTAAAATCGCCCAATTTGGTTGGTGCAGATTTTGACTATGAGCGTACGTTGACGGGAAGTGGGGATTATTTGAATGTCAAAGATTTGTTGAAGGACAAGGCATTTAGAAATGGCTTTGGTTTCCCGAATACGGGGAATGAGGATTTGGATATGCAGGAGGCGGCGAATACGTTCAGCAATGCGAGTGCGAAGTTGGGTCGTATTTTGTTTTACGACAAGCGCATGAGTTTGAACAACACGGTGGCTTGCGGAAGCTGTCACCATCAGTCGTTGGGTTTCAGCGATCGAATGTCGGTAAGTGTCGGCTTCGGCGGCAGAACCACTCACCGAAATAGCATGAGTATCAACAACCCTGTTACGTTCAACAATTTGTTTTGGGATTCACGCGCACAGTCTCCGATGGATTTGAGTTTGCGTCCGGTATTCGACCACATTGAGATGGGTATGGAATCGGATGAGATGTTGGAGAAGAAGTTGGCGGCAACAGACTATTATGGTGCGTTGTTCCAGGAGGCGTTTGGTTCTAAGGAGGTTACTCGTAGAAAGGTTTCATTGGCGATTACGCATTTTGTGAGTTCTATGGTTTCTATGAATTCGAAGAACGACAAGGTAGCATCGGGTACGGCGCAGTTTACTGCGATGGAGAAGATGGGTAGGGATTTGTTTTTCTCTGACAGGGCGGGATGTTTCAATTGTCACGCCGGCAGCAATTTCAGTGCACCGGATCAGCCAGGTGGGTTATACAGTGCACCAACGGTTGCGGGTACTGCCAACATTGGTTTGGATAGAACTTATGCCGACAATGGCAAGGGCAACGGAAAGTTCCGTATTCCAAGTTTGCGTAACATTGAGTTGAGTGCTCCTTATATGCATGATGGTAGGTTTGCGACATTGGACGCGGTGATTGATCATTACAGTCATGGTATTCAGGCACATCCGCATTTGGATGGTCTTTTGAAGGACAACAACGGACAGCCAAAGCGCATGAATTTCAGTGCTGAGGAGAAGGATGCATTGATTGCATTTTTGCGTACGTTGACAGACGTGTCGTTCATTTCTGAGCCGAAGTATTCAGATCCATTTGCCAATTAAGGTTCCTTTGGGTGAGTCTCGGGGAAAATTGGAATTCATTGTATGTTAGATAACAGCGAGAATCCGCTCACGGTATTGATACCGTCGGGTGCGGGTGCTCCAGGATTTGCGGGGATTGTTCGCTGTTTGCGCGCGGAATCTGCTTGGCGGATTGTGGCGGGGGATGTAAATGAATATGCTTACGGAAAATCTTTGTGTGATGCTTTTGAGGTTATTTCGGGTAGCGACAAGGAGGAGGCGTATTTATTGGATGTGAAGGCGATGGTGGAGAAGTATGCGGTGGGGGTGATTTTGCCGATTACTACGCGGGAGTTGGGGATATTATCGAGGCGAAAGGAAGAATTTGCGCAGCTGGGCGTGCGGGTGGTGGTGAGTGGTGCGGAAGCCATTGTGGTGGCGAATAACAAGGGATTAACGGCGGGGGTGGCAGCGGCGTTGGGCTTGCCGGTACCGGAATATGCGGTTTGTGGGGATTTGAACAGTTTTTTGACGGCGGTGAGGGATTTGCAGGAGCGACATGCACGTGTTTGTTTCAAGCCGGTTGAGGGGAACGGGAGTCGGGGTTTTGGGATTGTGGTGAAGGACATTGAACGCGGTGCGTTTATGTCGGGCAAGGCCGGAATTATGCCATTGACTTTGGAGGAGTGGGCGTTGCGAATGAGCGAGCGTTTTGAGGTGCCGTTGATGGTAAGTGCGTATTTGGAGGGGGTAGAATATTCTGTAGATATGTTGTGTGAGGGGGGCAAGACGTTGTTTTGTGTACCGAGGACACGGGATAAAATGATTGGCGGTATCAGTGTGGCGGGTAGGTTGGACAGGAATTTTGGGTTGATTGCTTTTTGTATAAGGTTGGCCCAAGCGATGGAGCTGGACGGTGCGATAGGGATGCAGTGGAAGGAGGATGGGGCGGGTGTTCCGCATTTGTTGGAGATTAATCCGAGGTTGCAGGGTACTACATCGGCGTTGGCATTGGCGGGATTGAATTTGCCGGTACAGGCGGTGCGGTTGGCGATGGGGATGGGACTGACGCAGGGTACGGCGGACATTGCTTGGGGCGAGCGTTTTGTGCGATTTTGGGACGAGCGGTTGTTGGAGTAAAATTCTGCTTTGGTAGTTTTGTGAATCTCAGTATCTTCGCAACATTATGAATACTCAAAAGCGTAACACCAAAGGCTACTGGGCACTCACTGTGATCAGTGGTTTGGCACTTACTTACTGTACGATTTTTCAACCTGAGGCATTTTGGTTGGGTTTGCCTACCTTTTTTGGTGGCATCGCCATGGCCATGGATTGGGTTTAATCCACGCTTATTTAGATAATCTTCACTCATGGAGTCAAAGTGCTCCATAATTTCATTTATTTGCATACGATGGCAAATCAGAATTGGTTCGATTTCGAAAAAGACATAGTAGAGTTGATGGAACAACTCGAAAAAGCCAAGGATACCCAGGAAAAGGGTAAATTGGACATGACAGACATGATGGCCACCTTGGAGAACAAGATTGAGGAGGCGAAACAGTCTGTGTATGGCAACTTAACGGGTTGGCAGAAGGTGCAAATTTCTCGGCACCCTGACCGTCCGTACACCTTGGATTACATTGAGAATATAGCTACGGATTTCATCGAGTTGCATGGCGACAGGCAGGTGAAGGACGATAAGGCGATTGTGGGTGGTTTTGCGAACATTGATGGCAAGCCGTTCATGATTATCGGACAGCAGAAGGGTAGGAACACGAAGCAGCGACAGATGAGAAACTTCGGGATGCCGAATCCTGAGGGGTATAGAAAGGCGTTGCGATTGATGAAGTTGGCGGAGAAGTTCAACGTGCCGATTTTGACATTGATTGATACGCCGGGTGCATCACCGGGTTTGGAGGCAGAGGAGCGCGGACAGGGAGAGGCGATTGCCCGAAACTTGTTGGAGATGAGTGTATTGAAGGTGCCTGTAATTTGTGTCGTGATTGGCGAAGGTGCCAGCGGCGGTGCATTGGGTATTGGTGTGGGTGATCGGGTTTTGATGATGGAGTACACTTGGTACAGTGTAATTAGTCCGGAAAGTTGTTCTAGCATTTTGTGGCGCACTTGGGAGATGAAGGAGCGTGCGGCGGAGGCATTGAAGTTGTCGGCCACAGACATGTTGGAAAATCGTTTGGTGGATGGTATTGTGGGCGAGCCTTTGGGCGGTGCACATCACGATCCGCAGGCGGCATACAGTTCGTTGAAGGAAGCGGTATTGCGTTGTTTGGATGAGTTGGCGGGGATGGATGCGGAGGACAGAATTCAGCAGCGGATTGCGAAGTTTTCGGCGATGGGTGTGGTTGTGGACGCCTAACTGGGGGACCAACAATAACGATCAGACCCATGGAGGCGAAAAAGCGCATAACCGAATTGTTCGGGATAGAGTACCCCATAGTACAGGGAGGGATGATTTGGTGCAGTGGCTGGGAATTGGCGAGTGCGGTTTCCAACGCGGGTGGATTGGGGTTGATTGGCAGCGGGAGCATGTATCCCGAGGTATTGCGAGATCATATTAGAAAGTGCAAGCAGGCGACGGACAAGCCATTTGGGGTGAATGTGCCGTTGTTATATCCTGATATAGAGCAGCATTTGCAGATTTTGGTGGATGAGGGGGTGAAGATTGTGTTCACGAGTGCGGGCAATCCTGCGAAGTATACGGGGTGGTTGAAGGAGCGCGGGATGACGGTGGTGCATGTGGTAGCGAATACAAAGTTTGCGAAGAAGTGTGTGGATGCGGGGGTGGATGCGATTGTGGCGGAGGGATTTGAGGCGGGGGGACACAACGGCAGGGAGGAGACGACCACGATGTGTTTGATACCGATGATTGTTGATTGTGTAGCGGTGCCGGTGATTGCTGCGGGCGGGATAGGATGTGGAAGAACGATGGCTGCGGCGATGTGTTTGGGTGCTGCGGGTGTTCAGGTTGGAAGTCGGTTCGCCGCATCTACCGAGAGCAGTGCGCATGCGCATTTTAAGGCGCAGATTTTGGCGGCGGTGGAGGGTTCTACGGAGCTGACGTTGAAGGAGATCACGCCGGTGCGTTTGTTGAAGAATCCATTTTACGAGGCGGTGATGGCTGCTTATGAGGCCGGAGCGGATGCGGAGGCCTTAAAGTCGTTGCTGGGTAGGGGCCGAGCGAAGCGAGGCATGTTTGAAGGCGATATGGTGGAAGGGGAATTGGAGATCGGACAGATCAGTGCGCGTTTGGATCGCATTGAAACGGCGGCGGAGATTGTGGAGGATATGATGCGTGGTTACAAGGCCATCGCAGAGAACAGTTCATTTTTTCAGTATTGATATGGCTGAATCATCGAATCAACCTTGGAAGGTCATTTATTGTGCGAGCAGGCAGGAGAAGAAGGTATCAGCCTACTTATCGCAAAGAAATATCGAGCATTATTTGCCGTTGGTGAAATCGCTGCGGGTGTGGAGTGATCGCAAGAAATGGGTGGAGATGCCGCTGTTTAACGCGTATTTGTTTGTACGTCCAACCGAAGCCGAACGCGACCAAGTGTTGCAGGTGCCGGGGGCGGTGATGTATTTGCGGTATAATGGGAAGGATGCGATTGTGCCCGACAAGGACATTGATTTGATCAAACGGTTGATTGAGAAGGGGTATCAGGTGCAGCAGCAGGATGCCACGGTGCAATTGCAGCCGGGCGATTTGGCTGAGGTGTTAGACGGTCCGTTCAAAGGTGAAGAGGTAGAGGTGCATTACCACGAGGATGAGGTGTATGTGGTGGTGTCGGTGGAAGGATTTTCTAACAGTTATAAGGTGAATTTACCGCGGGAAGTGTTAAAATTGAAAACGAAAAGTAAACATCGCGACAAGTCATTATGGTAGGAAACACAATATTATTGCTATCGCCGCATACAGATGATGCGGAATTGGGCTGTGGGGCTACCATTGCCAAGTTGGTATCGCAAGGAAAAACCGTGTATTATGCGGCTTTCAGTGCCTGCGAGCAGAGTGTGATTGAGGGGTTTCCGAAGGATGTGTTGATTCACGAGGTGAAAGAGGCCACAGCGGCGTTGGGCATCGCCCAGGATAATTTGTTTTTGTATCGCTATGAGGTGAGGACGTTCAACTACCGCAGGCAGGAGATTTTGGATGATTTGATCAAATTGCGCGAGGCATTGAAGCCCGATACGGTGTTGATGCCTTGTCTGCACGACATCCATCAGGACCACAAAACGATGGCGGAAGAGGCGTTGCGGGCGTTTAAGTTTTGCAATATTTTCTGTTATGAGTTGCCGTGGAACAATTTGAATTTCAATACGGCGGCGTTTGAGGTGGTGTCTGAGGCGGATGCCCAGGCCAAGGTTACGGCGCTGTCGAAATACAAGAGTCAAGCCCACAGGCCTTACGCGAACGAGGAATTTTTGCGGAGTCAGTTGAGGATGCGCGGGGTACAGGTATCTCGCAGATATGCGGAGGTGTTTGAGGTTGTACGGATGATTTCTGAATAGCGATGGCGGGGACAACGACAGACAATCGGTCGGTGGTTCGGGGTCCGCAGCAGTGGTTTTTTTATGGCGTTTTGGCGGTGGTTTTTGTGGCCGCTTTGTTTCGTTTTGGCTGGCTTTTGCACTTGCCATTGACGAATGATGAAACTTCGGCGTTGATGCGTTTGCGGGTGTCGGGCTTGGATGTTTTGATCAACGAGGTGGTTTGGGGGGATGGACATCCGATGTTGGTGCAGGTATTTTTGTGGTATTGGACGAAGTGGTTTGGCACTGCGGTGTGGGTGGTAAAATTGCCCTTTTTGTTGTGTGGTTTTGGGTCGGTGGTATTGATGATTCACGTTGGGATGCGGTTGGGCAGGCCTTGGGCGGGATTATTAGCGGCGGGCATGTTGGCTACCTTGCAATTTCCGGTGATGTACAGTGCCATTGCCAGGCCGTATGCGCCGGGGTTGTTGCTATCGCTATGGGCTTTTTACGTTTGGTTGCGATGGGTGGGGATGTGTAGGGGCGATGCGCCGCGTTTGGGTGAGTTGCTGAAGCCGATGATTTTGTTGGCGTTGGCGGGGTATTTGGGGGCATCGAATCATTATTTCAATGGGTTGATATTGGCTTTATTGTTTGTGGCGGGGTTGGTGTGGTTGCCGGTGCGGTTTTGGTTGCGGTATATGTGGCCATGGGTGTTGATGGCGGCGTTGTACGTGCATCAGTTGGGCATTTTTCTGCATCATTTGCAGGTGGGGAGTCCGGGATGGCTTGCGGTACCCACATGGGGTACTTTGTTGAAGCATGTTTTGTACACGATGGGGTACAGTGTTTGGGTGTGGTTGCTGTGGCTGGTGGTGGGTGTGGTGTTGTTGGTGAGGCGCGAGTTTGAGGGGGGTGATGGTGCATCGCGGTGGGGATTTTTCACCGTGTTGGGGCTGTATTTGTTGCCGATGGGCATTGCGTTTGGGTATTCGGTTTTCCGTGCGCCGGTGTTTCAGGACTCGGTGATGTTGTTTTCGTTTCCTTTTGGGTTGTTGGCGGCGTTTTGGTGGGTAGATTCGGCGGTATTGGGAGCGCGGTGGAAGGCGGGTTTACTGGCATTGACATTGGGTATAAATGCGTACGTGTTGGTGGTTGATCGCAGACACGTGTCGCAGTTTGGCAACCAGTCTTACGATGCGGCGGTGCGGGTATTTCAGGAGTGGGGGGTTGGTGAAGTGGTTGGGGCTCAGGATTCAGCGGAGATGTGGGTATATGGGTTTGAGCCATTTTTCATGGAATTTCATGCGGGGGCGTTGGGATGGGGTTTGGGCGATTGGCAGAAGCGGGGTGGCAAGGTGATTTATTTGCGTGAGGAGACCAATGATTACAGGGCTTTTCGCAGTCGCTTGCAGCAGATTGGGGGCGATGATTTTTATTATGTAAACATGGTGGGGATGGATCCGATGCTGAGGGTTTGGATTCAGGAAGCCTTTCCTTGTTTGGTGCGGGGGTCGATGGGTGCGGGTTATCACGTGATGCATTTTAGGAGATCGGGAAGGCCGAAGGGAGGGTGTATATCGCCCTTGTTGGGTGGTGTGCGTGTGTGTGGCGGGGGTGATTCGGGGCAGTTGGCATCGCGGGCGCAGTATTTCCCGGTATGGTCGGTGGATTTGGATGGGCTGGGCGATCAGCGATATGCGTCGGAATTTGTGGCGGAGGCCGAGGTGGTGGTATCGGACACGGTGTTGGGGAAGCAGGATTTGCGGTTGGCGATTTCGATAGAGGATGCAGAAGGACAGGTGGTGCGGTTTTTGGATCGCGGTTTGGGGGATATGGGGTATGCGTTGACGGCGGTTGAGGACAGGGGTGTGGGTAAGCGGTTGGTGAAGATGTATTTGGCGGGCAGGTTGGTGGATGTGCCTTGGGGGGCTTGGTTGAATCACGGTGTGGGTGAGGGATATCGGATGACGGTATTCATTGACAATGTGGGCCGGAACGAGGTGGCGTTACGCAGCTTGGGTTGTAGGTTTTGGCGGGGGAATGCGGCGGTATATAGCTTGGTGAATCCGAGTATTCCGTAAAAGTGGACAGTTTGCGGGTGTGGAAGGTGTAGGTTGGCGTGGAATGCGGTGAAATGATTAAATTCGCAACTCATGGAAATCCTATCGCAATTGGTATTTGCCCTGATTTTGGGCGTGGGAGTTTGGATGTTTGCTGGACGAGTGCAGTTCATCCGCAGGAATATTTTGTTGGGCAAGGACGTGGATTTGTCTGACAATCCCGCGGCGCGTTGGAAGCAGATGTTGTGGGTGGCGATGGGCCAGAGCAAGATGGTTAAACGTCCGGTCGCCGGCTTTTTTCACATTTTGATTTACGCGGGCTTTGTGTTGATCAACATTGAGGTGTTGGAGATATTGATTGACGGGTTGTTGGGCACGCACCGATTTTTTGCGCATTATTTGGGTTCTATTTACGACGTAGCGATTGGGTTTTTTGAGGTGCTGGCTTTGGGCGTATTGGTGGCTTGTGTGGTGTTTTTGGGCAGGCGTTTTGTGACCAAGGTACCCAGATTGCAGATGAGTGAGTTGAAGGGTTGGCCGATGAAGGATGCCACGATTATTTTGGTGGTAGAGATTGTGTTGATGGGGGCTTTGTTGAAGATGAATGCGGCTGAGCAGGTGTTGGTGAAGCGGGGGGAGATGGTGGGACATGGTAGTTTTCCGGTGAGTCAGTATTTGGTTGGATTTTTTGATGGGTTCAGTACTGGATCTTTGCATATGATTGAGCGAATTTGTTGGTGGTTCCATTTTGTGGGGATTGTGGTGTTTTTGAACTACGTGCCATACAGCAAGCATTGGCATATCATCATGAGTTTTCCGAATGTGTATTACACGCCGTTGAAGCCGAAGGGTTCTTTCGAGAATTTGGATTACGTTACTACCGAGGTTAAATTGATGATGGATCCGGCGGCTGCGCCGCCGGATGGATACGAACCCCCAACGGGTTTTGGTGCCAAGGACGTGCAGGATTTGAGTTGGAAAAATTTGATGGATGCATACACCTGCACGGAATGCGGTCGATGCAGCAGTGTTTGTCCGGCCAACCAAACCGGCAAATTGTTATCGCCCAGAAAGGTGATGATGGATACGAGAGACCGTTTGGAAGAGGTTGGTAATGGGATGGATGCGGCGAAGAAGGCCGGTACGCCGGTGGAGGGAAGGTTTGAGGATGGAAAGGATTTGCACAGCTATATTTCTACGGAAGAGTTGTGGGCCTGTACTACTTGTAATGCTTGTGCCGAGGCCTGTCCGGTCAACATCAACCCGGTAGACATTATCGTTCAGATGCGACAGTATCAGGTGATGGAGAAGAGCGCGGCGCCGAGTGAGTTGAACAACATGTTCACGAATTTGGAGAACAATGGGGCGCCTTGGCAGTTTAACCAGATGGACAAAGCCAACTGGGTTCAAGGTTGAGTTATTGAAACGTGCTGGGATAACGGCATTATCGAAAAAAGGGTAAATCCCTCAGAGTTTTATCGTATTTTTGAAGTGCGATGAACACATTTCATTTATTATCCTTTTTGGGTGGCCAAGAAATGGTTATTCTTTTGGTGCTCGTTTTGTTGCTTTTCGGCGGCAAGAAGATTCCTGAGCTGATGCGCGGTTTGGGCCGTGGTGTTAGAGAATTTCAAGATGCCAAGAACAATGTTGGCAATGAGATTCGCAAAGGAATGAACGAGGAACCCAAAGAGAACAAGGAGTAATCTTGAAGCACTACAGCCGGATTTCTGCAATTCGGGAGGACCTGAACGCGGGGCACATCACGTGTGTGTCAATGGTAGAGTATTACCTAAAAAACATTGAATTAAATAAGCACTTGAACGCCTTTTTGGAGGTGTGGGGCGATGAAGCATTGGCTAGAGCTGAGGCCATCGACCAGAAGGTGAAAGCAGGCACAGCAGGTCGTTTGGCAGGTTGTGTGATTGCATTGAAAGATGTTTTGGCTTACAAGGACCACCGAGTGGGTTCATCTTCCAAGATATTGGAAGGATTTACATCGATTTATTCAGCCACAGTGGTTCAGCGTTTGTTGGATGAGGATGCCATTTTTATTGGCCGCACCAACTGCGATGAATTTGCGATGGGCGCTAGTAACGAGAACAGTGCATTTGGCCCCGTGTTGAATGCGGCTGACAATACCCGAGTTCCGGGTGGTTCTTCGGGAGGTAGCGCGGTGGCAGTGCAAGCCCAGATGGCCCATGCGGCTTTGGGAAGTGATACGGGTGGGTCTATCCGACAGCCAGCGGCGTTTACCGGAATTTACGGTTTGAAGCCCACTTACGGGTTGATTTCGCGTTGGGGTTTGTTGGCATACGCTTCGAGCTTTGACCAGGTGGGTCCGATGACCAAGAGCATAGAGGATTCGGCTTTGTTGACGGAGATCATGGCGGGGGCAGACGGACAGGATGCTACGGTATTTCAGCAAGCGGCTCCTGTTTATGTTGAGCCAAAGGCACCCGCGAAAGCGAAGTTTGCGGTGATGAAACAGGCGATATCCGAAGAGGGTATCGATCCTGAAGTTCGTGCCATGATGTTGGCTTTGATTGAGAAATTGACGGCGGCGGGACATGAAGTAACTTACTTTGATTTCCCGTTGTTGGATTATATGGTGCCGGCGTATTACGTTTTAACCACGGCTGAGGCATCAAGCAATTTATCGCGCTATTCGGGTATGTTGTACGGCAAGCGCAGTGTGTTGGCGCATGACTTGGACTCTACGTATACGTTGACGCGCACCGAAGGGTTTGGCGAGGAAGTGAAGCGCAGAATCATGTTGGGCACATTTGTTTTGAGCAGCGATCAGTACGATGCATACTATGACAAGGCACAGCGTGTGAGACAGGTGATTCGCACCGAAACAGAGAAAGTATTGGCCGATGCCGATGCGATTTTGTTGCCTACGACCAGTACACCCCCGTTCAAGTTGGGTGAAAAGGCGACTGATCCAGTGGCGATGTACATGGCGGATTTGTTGACCGTTCAGGCGAATTTGGCGGGAAATCCAGCCATTTCAATTCCTGCGGGCACGACTGCTGCGGGTTTGCCCATGGGGGTTCAATTGATGACAGGTATTTTGGAGGAGCAAGCCCTGTTTGATCTGTCAAAATTGTTGGAAGAAACCTTGGGATGAGTTTGAGAATACGCATCTTCATAATGTGGGTAATGGTATGTGGTTTGGCCATCGGTCAGAACGACGTGCAGCTGCGATTGAAGACCTTGGAAGTGCGCGGATTGCCTTTCTTTTACAACAACGACATCGAACAAACGGTGGGTGATTGGTTGAAAAATGAAAACGAAAGCACCTCTATTTTTTACGGTCGGATGCAGTATTACGGCGACGATATTGATCGCATTGCGGTGAAATATGGGTTGCCTTGGTTTGTGAAATACATTCCTGCTGGGAATTCTGGTTATGAGCCGAGATACCGCGATGAGAGTGGTGCTTCGGGCATGTGGCCGTTGAGTTATACGATTGGTAAGAAATACAATTTGCGTCAGACCGCACTGTTCGACGAACGTCGCGACCCCATCAAATCCACGGAGGCGGCTTGTTTGTATTTGCGTGATTTGTATGTGATTTATGGCGATTGGTTGAAGGTGATTACGGCGTTTCGAATTGGTCCGATCCGGTTGAATCAGGTGATTCACGGGTTGGGTGGTGATTTGGATTTTGCACATATTTACGAGGCCTTGGAACCCGAAGAGCGGTTACCAGTGATACAGTTTTATGCGGCGGTGACTGTTTTGCACCACGCCCAGCAGTATGGCATTCAGCCGATGTCGGTTGGAATCCCCGATGCTGTGTCGGTATCCTCTATCAACGCGGTGGTGCCTTTTGCGGTGCTAAACGATAAAATTGGGGTTGGTTTGTCGGATCTGAGAAATTTGAATCCCGAGTTTCGTGCCGATGCGGTGCCTTTTTTGGGTGCTCCTTGTGTGTTTAAATTGCCAAGTAAATTCGTTGAAATTTATAATAGGAATAAAGATTCCTTGCAAATTTGGATCACAGCTAAGCCGATGATTGTACAGCGAATTGTGAAGGTTGACTCCATCGCGGTTGGAGATGGAGATAGTTCGGTTAATGTTGCTATTGCGAAAGGTGATCAATCTATAACGGATTCCGTTGGCATTACTCCCCCCATACCCAAATCGATATTACAAGCGCCCACTGATGCAAAAACTTGGGTTTATTACAAAGTGAAATCTGGGGATGCCATTTATACATTGAGCGATATTTTTGATTGTGCACCCGATCAACTGAAATCTTGGAATCGATTAAATTCTAATCAATTGCGAATTGGGGCTACATTGAAGTTTTACGTGCCGGTAAAACGCAAGTCTTATTATCTTAAATTAAATTCAATGACCATCGCGCAGAAGCGCAACATTGCGGGGGCAGACTGATGAAGCGTTGGCTTTTGTTGTTTTTGCTGGCTGTAGCATGCGTATCGGCGAACGCGCAAGACAAACCCGTATGTTTATTTACTGCAAACCCGATCGAGGTAGATGGCTTGCCGCGGGAGTCGGTGTGGTTGAATGCGAGCACGTTGGGTATTACTTCCAAGTCGTTGGGTGCTGTTACGGGGTCGGTGGACACGTTAGACGGTGGATTTCAGGTGTTGAAGCAATCCCATGGGGATCCGTTTATTCAGTATTATCCGTATGATACTTCGTTGGCGGAAACTCAAACGAGATATGCATTTGCGTACGACGAAAAATACTTCTATGCTTATTTTATTTGCGAAAATCGCAATCCGAGTAAGCCCTATGTGATTCAGAGCTTGAAGCGCGATTTCAGCGTAACAAATACGGATGCGGTTGTATTGACCTTGAGTCCGTTCAATGATGGACAAAATGGCTTTTCATTTGGTGTATCGCCCTACAATTCGCAGCGCGAGGGGTCGGTGGAGAATGGCGGCGGGTTTGGTGTGACTACGGCATGGGATCAGGTTTGGTATTCACAGACCAAGCAATTTGCGAATTATTGGGTTGCGGAGATGGCGATTCCGTTCAACAGTTTGCGATTTAATCCGGCGGAGACGCATTGGCGCTTCAACATTGCGCGCTTTGATTTTAAAAATAACGAGGTGTCGGTGTCTTCAAGGGTGCCGAGGAACTTCAACGTGAGTTCGCTTGTCTTTTGCGATTCGCTGGCTTTTGGGGTAACGAAGACTGCATCGCCCTTCATGGTTGGTGCGAAAAAACGTCCGAATGTGGTCTTGATTCCCTATGTGAGTGGGATTGGACAGCAGGGGGTTTCGGGGAAGCGCACAACGATTTCAGACCCGGTGAGTGCAAGTCCGAAGGTAGGTTTCGACGCCAAGGTAGGATTGAGTCGCAGTTTGAATTTGGACATCACGGTAAACCCAGATTTTGCGCAGGTGGACGTGGATGTGCAGCAGGTGAACCTGACGCGTTACAGTTTGTTTTTTCCTGAGCGGAGGCAATTTTTCATTGAAAACAGCGATTTGTTTGCCTCGTTTGGATTTCGGCAGATTCGTCCATTCTTTTCGCGCAGGATTGGGTTGGGCAGCAGCGGACCGGTTCCCATTTTGGGCGGGGTTCGGATGTCGGGCAAGATCGGCAGCAACGTGCGTTTGGGGTTGATGAATATCACCACACAGGCGCAGGAAGTGGTAGATTCGCGTTTGCCGGCCACCAATTATTCGGTGTTTGCATTGCAACGCAAGGTGTTCGCTGCGAGCAATGTGGCGTTGATTGCGGTGCATGATCAGCGTTTGCAATCGTTGGTATCGTATAGAGATCGTTTGGGTGTATTGCGTAGCACGGGCGATTACAATACGGTTTTAGGTACTGAGTTTAATTTGTTGACCAAAGGAAACTTATGGGCAGGTAAGGCGTTTGTCCAAAAGTCGCTGTACCCTGGTTTGCGGGGCGATGCGGGTTACGCGCATGCTACATGGTTACGCTTTAGGAATTTGAATTGGATGGCGATGTGGAATCACGAGTATGTGAGCAAGCATTTCTTGGCTAGGACGGGGTTTGTGCCTCGCACGGATAATTACGATCCCATTTCGGGGAAGGTCATCAAATACGATTACTGGCGTTTGGAGCCGATGTTGACGTACAGCATTTATCCCAAGCGAAACAAGTATGTGAATCATTACGGGTTGGTGTTGAGCAACAGCAGTTATTACGACAGCAGTTTTCATGGTACTGAGTCGGAGTCGGAGTTGGGCGTGGACGTGAGTTTCCAGAACAGCTCAATTTTCCATGTCAGTTTGGATCACTCGTATTACGACTTGTTTTTGCCGTTTGATCCATTGGGTGAGGGGAAGTTATTTTTTGGCAAGTACCAGTGGACGGGGGTTCATATCGAGTTCACGACCAACAATCGGAAGCCCTTGAGTGGGTATTTGGAGGCCAATTACGGGGGTTACTTTTTGGGTAAGAAATACGAATTCGGCGGAAATTTATCGTACCGCGTGCGGGGGGTTGGGAAGCGAAAGTTGCCGTTGCTTTTGTTTACGGCGAATTTCAATCACATCAACGTGTTGATGGGCGATAGCTTTGCGTCTGCGATTAATTTGATTGGGTTGAAGGGGGAATACAGCATCAACACAAACACCTATTTCACGGGTTTTGTGCAGTACAATACGCAAACCGACAAGGTGAACATGAATCTGCGTTTTCAGTGGCGCTACCGTCCGATGAGCGATTTCTTCTTGGTTTACAGTCAGAATTACGACCAGTTTCAGTCGGTCCTGCCCAATCGCAGTATGTATTTTGGTCCGTCGATGCGAACCTTAGCGGTAAAATGGGTGTACTGGTTTAATTAAAAACCATCGCCATCGAGGATGTTGCCGAAGCCACCTAGGATACTACCTTCTTCGCGACGGCCGCCTGGGGTTCCATAGCTGAGGATTTTGCTGGCCAAGCGCGACACGGGCAAACTTTGCAACCACACTTTTCCGGGACCTCTGAGTACGGCAAAGAAGAGTCCTTCGCCGCCGAACAGGGCATTTTTCACACCGCGTACCATTTGGATATCGTAGTCGATGCCGCTGGTGAAAGCCACGATGCAACCGGTATCGATGCGTAGGAATTCACCGGGTTTGAGTTCTTTTTCCAAAACATGTCCGCCCGCATGCACAAATGCCAGGCCATCGCCTTCGAGTTTTTGCATGATGAAACCTTCGCCACCGAACAGGCCGGTACCGAGTTTGCGTTGAAATTCGATGCCCACGCTTACGCCTTTGGCGGCGCAGAGGTAGCTATCTTTCTGACAGATGACTTTTCCACCGAGTTGTTGGAGGTCGAGGGCCATGATTTTACCGGCATAGGGTCCGGCAAAGGTTACACGGGCTTTGTTGTAGCCCATGTTGGTGAAGGCGGTCATGAAGAGTGACTCACCGGTAAGGAGGCGTTTTCCGGCGCCCATGAGTTTGCCGAGGATACCTCCTGATTGTTGGCTACCATCGCCGAAGACGGTTTCCATTTCTATGCCATCGTCCATGAACATGAAGCTGCCACTTTCTGCCATGACGGTTTCTTGTGGATCCAGTTCAATTTCAACACATTGCATTTCTTCGCCGAAGATGCGGTAGTCGATTTCGTGATTGCGTCTCATAGTTTGGGAAATGGGTATTTTGATGGGGATTAGGCGTTTTCTGTTGGGAGTTTTTTCAGTGCGAGGATGCTGAAGTTGCTATCTTCTTTTACGATGGTATTGCTGAGGCGACCGAGGCCGGCTATTTCCATGTCAACTACATCGCCATCTTGCAGCCATTGTTCTTTGTATTGGGGATCGTTGAGTTTTCCGGTTCCGTTGAGTTCCAGGAAGCAACCGGTACCTACTGTTCCGCTACCGATGACATCGCCAGGGAAGATATCGGCACCATAGGCGCATCGTTCAATGATTTCCGCGAAGGTCCAATCCATATCGCCTACACTACCTTCACTCACTTGGATGCCATTGACCCAGCATTTCATGTTAAGGTTGTAGCTGTGACCCACATGTCCGGGTTTTGCCGGAATTTTATAGGGTTCTAGTTCATCGGGGGTAACGAGCCAGGGGCCGATTACGGTGCTAAAGTCTTTGCCTTTGGCGGGACCGAGGTTGAGGAGCATTTCTTCCATTTGGAGTCGGCGCGCACTCATATCGTTCATGATCATGTACCCGGCGATGTATTGATCGGCGTCTTCGGCTTTCACGTTTCTACCGCGTTTTCCCAAAACAACGGCTGCTTCGAGTTCGAAATCCAATTTTTCGAAGTGGTCGGGCATACAGGGTATGGCGCCGGGGCCTTGGATGGCGTTGTGGTTGGTGAAGTAGAAGATGGGGTATTGATCGAATTCGGGGATCATGGGAACACCGCGGTTTCTGCGTGCGGCGGCCACGTGTTGACGGAAGGCATAGCCATCGCGACAGCTTGTGGGTTGTGGCACGGGGGCCAGGAGGATATCATCGGAGCAGGGCACGGCGAGGTGGCTGTGGTTGCCTGCCAAAATTTCGGCTTCAACGGCTTTGGCGAGGGCGCTTTGGTTGTCCCAATCGTTCAGCATATCGCGCATGTTGATGGCGATGTTTGGGTTGATGGTGTTGAGGGGAAAAATTTGGTTGTTGACCAAGATGCCGGTTTGGGCGAGGTCATTGGTTTTGAAGGTGACCAATTTCATACTACAAAAATACGGCTATTTCGCGAGTTTATGTGGGAAATCGGGTTTGGTGGTTGGGCGGGGATGTATGATTTTTGTTTCAATATTCTCCATGACAAACAGAACGAAGGTATTGGTAACGGGCAGCAACGGGTTGTTGGGACAGAAGCTCACAGATTTGTTTTTGAAGCAAGCGGATTGGGATTTGTTGGCTACGGGAGCGGGTGCGAACCGACATCCAGCACGGGAGGGGTATCGCTATGAGACCTTAGACATTACCGATTCGGTGGCGATGGAGCGGTTGTTGGCGCGTGAATTACCGGATGTGGTGATCCATACAGCGGCGATGACGCAAGTCGATGATTGTGAATTTAAACGCGATGAATGTGTGGCTTTGAATGTTACAGCGGTATCGGAATTGGCGCAGTTAAGCACGCGTTTGGGCTTTCATTTGGTGCATGTGAGCACGGATTTCATTTTTGATGGCACGAAGCCGATGTATACGGAGGACGATGCAGCAAATCCTTTGAGTTATTATGGTTGGAGCAAGTTGGAGGGCGAGAAGCGGGTGATAGAGCACGCCAACAGTTACAGCATTTTGCGCACGGTGTTGGTGTACGGTCAGGTGGCGGATATGAGTAGAACCAACATTGTGTTGTGGGCGCATGGCACATTGAAGCAGCGGAAGGCGGCGAATGTGGTTACGGATCAATTCAGGACACCCACATTGGCTGAGGATTTGGCAATGGGTTGTTTTTTGGCGGCCGCGCAGCGGGCGCAGGGCATTTATAACATTGCCGGCAAAGATTATATGAGTGTGATTGAATTGGTGGAGCGCGTGGCGAAATTTTACGGGTATTCGATGGACTGCATCAACCGGGTTGACAGCAGCACCTTGAATCAGCCGGCTAAACGTCCGCCCATCACTGGATTGGATATCAACAAAGCGGTAACCCAATTGGGGTATGCGCCTCACTCATTTGAGGAGGGATTGGCTTTGTTGGGATTGCAGTAAGTAATCGCAGTAAGGAATCGCCCCGAGGGCGAAAAGTGTTATGGCTTTTGCATCACTTCGCCACATTCTTTGCAGGTTCTGAGGTCTTCAGAATTGTAGTAGTGGTTAAAGTGGTTTAGGAAGTCGGTTTCGATGTTGTTGAGTTCGAAATAGGCCTCATGCAATTTGTTGTTGCAATTTTCGCAGAACCAGAGGAGTCCGTCGGTAAATCCTTTTCCAGCGCGAACGCGTTCGATGACCAATCCGATAGAACCTTCGGTTCTTCCGGGGCTATGTGGCACGCCGGGAGGGAGCAGGAACATATCGCCGGGACCTAGTTTCACATCAACGCGCTGTCCGTTTTGCTGGGTTCTCACGGTGATTTCACCTTCGAGTTGGTAGAAAAGCTCTTCGGTTTCGTTGTAGTGGTAGTCGCGCCGCGCATTCGGTCCACCCACAATCATCACGATATAGTCTGTGCCTTCTGGGTACAGGTTTTTGTTGGCAACGGGGGGTTTGAGTAGGTGCCGGTTTTCGGCAATCCATGTTTGGAGGTTAAAGGGCTTGCGGATTTCCATGGTTTTTGAGGTTTTGGCTCTACAAAGTTGACATCGTAGAAACACAAAAGTAAATCTTTGCGGTACAAAATTTCATGTCATTCGTCATATCGAAATGCCAAACACTCAATTTTTGCGATTTTTACTAAAAGTTCATCGCTCTGAAACATGTAACTTTGCCCTACAACTTCCATGAGTGACGCGATTAAACATGAATGTGGTGTTGCTTTCATCCGCTTGAGAAAGCCGTTGGAGTACTACCAGGAAAAGTATGGCACTTTTTGGTACGGCTTGGCCAAGCTGCAGTACCTGATGACCAAGCAATTGAATCGTGGCCAAGACGGCGCGGGTATGGGGGTTGTGAAGCTGGACCCCGATTATGGGGCGAGGTATTTGGCGCGCAAGCGCAGTGCCAGCAAAACAGCATTAACAGATATTTTTGAAGAGGTAGGGGCGGCATTGAACGACATTCCGGAGGAGTATCGCAATGATGCAGACTATTTGCGCAAGCACTATCCTTATGCGGGGGAGATGTTGTTGGGACATTTGCGATATGGCACGTATGGCGGCAACAGCATTGAGAATATCCACCCATTTTTGCGTCAGAACAACTGGATGGCGCGCAACTTGATGTTGGCGGGCAACTACAATATCACCAATACCGATGAGTTGTTCAATGCGTTGATTGAGTTGGGACAGCAGCCCAAGGAGAAGAGCGATAACGTGTTGATGTTGGAGAAGATCGGCCATTTTATCGATGAGGAAAACCAGCGATTGTTTGGGGTTTTGAAGGCCCAGGGCTTCACCAACTTAGAAATTTCTGAGAAGATCAAAGAGGAGATATCGCTTACCAATATTTTGAAGCGCAGTTTCAAGAACGTAGACGGTGGCTATAATATGATTGGGATGTTGGGTCATGGCGATGCGTTTATCATTCGCGATCCGGCGGGTATTCGTCCATCGCACTACTACATCGACGATGAGGTTGTGGTGGTAGCGAGTGAGCGTGCGGCGATACAAACGGCGTTCAACATTTATCCTGAGGATGTGCAGGAATTGGGTCCGGGTAATGCCTTGTTGGTTCGCAAGAGCGGCCATGTTGAGGAGGTGAATATTTTGGAGCCCACAGAGCGCATGAGTTGCAGCTTTGAGCGTATTTATTTTTCACGCGGAAACGACCAGGCCATTTATCACGAGCGCAAGGAATTGGGTCGATTGTTGGCCAAGCCGGTGATGCAATTGTTGGGCAATGATTTGGTGAATACGGTGTTCAGTTATGTGCCGAATACTGCGGCCACGAGTTTTTACGGGTTGATTGATGGTATTCATGAGATTCGGAGGGATTTGCAGGCCGATGCCTTATCGAAGATCGATGTGAAAAACGAGCCCGAGAAGGTGAAGGAGATTTTGAGTTGGCGTCCGCGCAGGGAAAAGATTTTGGTGAAGGATGTGAAGATGCGCACGTTTATTACGAATGATTCTGACAGGGATGATTTGGTGGGACACGTGTACGACATTACGTATGGTGTGGTGAAGAGTTGGAACGATACGTTGGTGATCATGGACGATAGTGTGGTTCGTGGAACTACGTTGAAGAAGAGCATTTTGCGGATTTTGGATCGGTTGGAGCCCAAGCGCATCATTTTGGTGAGTTCGGCCCCTCAGATTCGTTACCCAGACTGTTACGGTATTGATATGAGTAAGATGGGCGATTTTGCGGCGTTTTCAGCGGCGGTTGCTTTGTTGAAGGACAAGGGAATGTCGGCCTTGTTGGATGAGACATACGCGGCGGCCAAAGCGGAATTGGCGAAGCCATCCAAGGATCAGCGTTGTGTGGTGCAGGATATTTACCGTCCGTTAACCGACGAGGAAGTGAGCAAAAAGATCGCGGAGATGTTGAAGCCGAAAGACTTGCGTTGTGAGTTTGATATTTTGTTTCAGTCGGTAGACAACTTGCACGAGGCATGTCCGGGCGACCGTGGAGATTGGTATTTCACGGGCAATTATCCCACGCCGGGTGGAAATCAGGTGGCGAATCGCGCGTTTGTATACTACATGGAGGGAAGGAAAGAGCGGGCTTATTGATACTTGGAAATCGCACAGAATAAATTGTAAATTCGCTGAATAAATTACTATGAGCACTTTGAACGATGTGATGGAGCAATTGCAGGAGCAATTGGAGAAAAACTTACAGCATACGGCTACTGAATTTTCACGCATTCGTGCGGGTAAGGCGAGTCCAGCGATGTTGGAGAGTGTGATGGTTGAATATTATGGTGCGTTGACGCCGTTGGCCCAGGTGGCAAACGTGAACACGCCAGATTCCCGTACTTTGGCGATTCAGCCATGGGATAAGGGGTTGATTAGACCCATTGAGACGGCGATTATCAATGCCAATTTGGGTTTTGCGCCGCAGAACGATGGGGAGATGATTCGCATCAGCATTCCACCGGTAACGGAGGAGCGCAGAAAAGAGTTGGTTAAGCGTGCCAAGAACGAGGCGGAGAATTCCAAGATTGGTATTCGTAATTACCGCAAAGACGCGAACGAGCGCATCAAGAAATTGCAGAAGGATGGATTGAGTGAGGACGATGCGAAAACGGGCGAGGAGCGCGTTCAGAAGTTGATTGATGGTTACATCAAGAAGACCGACGATTTGTTCGAGGGCAAGGAAAAAGAGATTTTGACCGTTTAACGGTTTGGTTGCGCGATTATTTCGCGACGATTTCCAATTGATTTTTTACTGTTTCAGCCCTCAGGAGCAGGGTTTCTAGGGTGTCAGCGATGACTGTGGCATGTCCGAGTTTTCGGTTGGGCCGAGTTTCTGATTTGCGGTACATGTGAATGAACACATCGCCTTGTTGGGTGAGCGCTTGCTCGTTGGCCAGTTGGTAGTTGCCTGATACATGGGCAGGTCCTACGATATTGATCATGGCAGCGGGTTGGATGAGGGAGGTATCGCCCAGTGGGGCACCGGCGAGGATTCGGAGAAGTTGTTCAAACTGACTGCAGTGGCATCCCTCGATGGTATGGTGACCGCTGTTGTGGGGTCTTGGGGCGATTTCGTTGACCCAAATTTCTTGGTCTTGGGTGAGGAACAGTTCTACGGCGAAGAGTCCAGGCGAATTCAATTTCTGCACGCATTGCAATCCAACGGTTTGGATGCGGGTTTGTAGTTCTTCGCTAATTCTCGCGGGGGAGAAGAGGAATTCCACCAAATTGCTTTGGGGGTTGAAGTACATTTCGATGGCTGGGTAAACGGCATGTGAACCATCTTGGGCGATGGCGACGATCACCGCGATTTCGAGGGCATTGGGAACGAATGATTCGATGAGGATATCGCCTTGGAAGGGCATTTTTGCGATGGCTTCTGCTTTGGGAAGGATCGCAACGCCTTTGCCGTCATAGCCACCGGTGCGGGTTTTTACGACAATTTGATCACCGGGAAATTGGTTGAGGGTGGCTTCGTCGAGGTTTTGGGTATTACACAGCGCGAAGGGGGCTGTGGGGATGTTGTGTTGTTGAAAGAATTGTTTTTGTATGCCTTTGTCTTGGATGATTTGCAGAACGGCGGGCTTTGGGATGATGGTTTTGCCTTCTTTTTCGAGTTGAACGAGGGCGTCAACGTTGATGTGTTCGATTTCCCAGGTTAGGACGTCGGTTTGACTGGCCAGGGCACGGATATCCTCGGCATTGTTGAGGTTTCCGGGGATGAAGTGGTGGGCGATGGGTGCGGAAGGACAGTCAGCAGATGCTTCTAAAACGGTAAATTCAACGGGCAAACTGGGATATTTTGCCTCAATGGTCATCATGCCTAATTGGCCGCCTCCGATAATACCAACGCGTATCATGCTACAAAGATACGCGCTGCTTGCAACACGAAATTTGGATGTTGCGATTTTTGCCATATTTTCGGAGGTATCTTTGTGATAGTATGATAGAACCTCCCTCGGTATTGATGTTGTTGACGGTAAGTCCAAACGCCTGGTTGATTGTGATTTTGTGCATGGTGGTGATTGCCTTTTTTTCGGGAATGGAAATTGCATTTTTGTCGGCCTCCCGTTTGCGCATTGAGTTGCGGAGCAAGGAGAATTTGGGGTCGGGCAAGTGGCTATCGAAATATGTGAAGAACCCGAGTGATTTTATCAGTACGGTGTTGGTGGGGAACAATTTGGGATTGGTGGTGTATGGTATTTACATGGGGGAGATTTTGGATGATTCATTTGCGGGTATTGGATGGATGCAGCAGGAGTGGGTGAAATTTTTGGCGATTACTTTGAGCAGTACGATGGTGGTGTTGGTGGTGGCGGAATATTTGCCCAAGACGTTTTTCAAGATGTATGCTGACCGGGTAATTTTCGGTTTGATTGGCATTTTTCGGGTGGCGCATTTGGTGATGTGGCCTTTGATTCAGGTGGTGAAGGGGATATCGGCGTTTTTGTTGCGGGTATTTACTAGGACGCGGATATCAGAGCATACGCCTGTTTTTTCGAAGGTGGATTTGGACAATTACATAGCGTCTTTGGAGAATGCGGGTAATGGCGAGGCGGTGGAGATTGATACTGAGGTATTCAGGAATGCCTTGGATTTTAGCGATGCGAAGGTGCGTGATTTCATGGTTCATCGCACGCAGTTGGTGGGTGTTGAGGTGAACGACAGTGTGGCTGAATTGCGGGCGAAATTTGTGGAAACGGCGCATTCGAAAATTTTGATTTACAAAGAGAATATCGATCACATTATTGGGTTTGTGCACCACAGCGATTTGTTTCACAATCCGCAGCGGATACAGGATGTTTTGCGGTCGGTGTTGATAGTGAACGAGGGATTGCAGGCCCATGATATGTTGCGAAATTTCATTCAGGAGAAGCGCAGTTTGGCGATTGTTGTGGATGAGTTTGGTGGTACTGCGGGGATGGTGAGTGTGGAGGATGTCTTGGAGGAGATTGTGGGGGAGATTGAGGATGAGTTTGACGTGGAGGACAAGGTAGAGACGGTTTTAGGGGAGGGGCATTATGTGTTCAGTGCACGATTGGAAATTGATTATTTGAATGAGGAATACAATTTGAACATACCCGAGGGCGAATACAACACGTTGGGTGGGTACATCATTTTTTGTTCAGAGCGCATACCTACGGTGGGGGAAATTATTCATCACGAACCTTTTGAATTCGTCATTAAGACATTGAAGGGTGCGCGATTGGAGGAAGTAGAATTGCGATTATTACCAAAGGAGGATTAACATGAAAAAGAAATTCTGTGGCTCTTTGTTGGCCATCTTACTCACAGCGAATGCTGTAAAAGCCCAAGACACCATTGGGGTTCCATTGTTGGAATCAGCGTCAGCGACGGTTCACGCACCGAAATGGGAAATAACGAGCAATGTTACATTGGCTTTGTCGCGCTTTTCAGGAAACGTAACAAGGAATTTGAACGATGACCCGTATTTGTTGATGGTTCGCAAGCTAAACAACAACGGCCAATCGGCTTGGCGATATGGGTTGAATGGATTTCGCAGGAAATCTGAGGATGTTACAGGTGGATTTCAGGGTTCTACCACGCGCACGAGCGAAGAAAATTCGGTTTCTTTGGTGATAGGGCGGGAGTGGAGACACGATCTGGCCATGGGTTTTTATACGTATTGGGGTTTAGATGCACGGGGATTATTCCGTCAGAACTTGGCTACTTCCGTGCAGTTTGATGGCTTTTCTGGTAGAACAGAAATTGTAACAGATGCCAAGGAATACGGCGGGAGTTTTGGCTGTATTGGGGGCATTGGTTACAAGTTTAACGACAGGATGATTGTGTATACTGAATCATTGATTTACGGACAGTATTTGCGCACGGATCGACAGTTTTCGGTAAATGGTATAGCTACACCCTTGGAGCAGAAGAACACCATTTCTGTGTTGCCCATGGTACCGGTGGCCTTGTTTTTAAGCATACAATTTTGATCATGCGGAGTTTTTTGTTGTTCGCACTATTGTTGGTAGGCACAGCGGTTTTTGCCGAAGACACTATACCATCACAGAAGACCATCACTGTGGTGCCTCGGGGTTCGGTAACGAGCAATCAGCCATCATTGGCAAGTTTACAAAGCAGTAGACAGGGCTATGTGGGTTTCAATACCACTTATTTGTTGCAGCAGATTTTGCCTTTCAATGCCATTCCGATTCAGCAGAACATGTATGGCCTCACCTACAGGAAGTACAATACTGCCAATAACAGGGGTTATCGCATATCGTTTGGCGCCAATTTATCAGAACTAGAAGAGTTGCAGTGGTTTGCTTTTCGCATTGACCGCGACAGACGAAAGATCATCAATGATCGTTGGCGTTATTTTTACGGTCAGGGTGTGGGGTTGGAAGTGTTTCAGGATCCAGACAATATCAATTTCTTTTTTACAGAGACAGAGGTAAACGTACTTGGACAGTTGCATTGGGGTGCTGAATACAAAATCAATGCTGTAATGTCGCTGAGCTTGGAATGTCAAGCCATTTTAAAATTGGGCTCTAGCAGTTCGTTGGTATTGCGACCACCCACAGTCATTACTGCGCACTTTGCCTTGAATCAATAGGGGTAGGGAATAATCCACTCTGTTTTTGTTCTTGCGCCAATGACTCCGTAGCCGTTGGGAATGTTGCTTTGTACGGGACCGGGCAACTGGGTAATGGATTTTTGACTCCATAGGTGTTCAGCCCTTGAGTTGTAGAATTGATAGGTTGCCAAGGACATGTTTTCGAGGGTGATTTTGACAGCGATGGTTTTGCTGGTTTTGGAATTGTTGAACGGCAGTAGGTTATGAAATTTGAAAGTGGTGAGTACGCCGTTGAAGATATCATCTGAAAAGAGAATTTCTTGTTCGGTGTAATTGTTGAAGTTGTTTCTGAGGAAGGGTGTTTCGTTCCCATCAATTTGCATGGTTTTCCAGGTGGTTGAGCTATCGATGGGTCGTCCGTCTGCGGAAATCACATAGTTTTTGATTTGTTGTTGGGCGGTGATGCGGTAATAGTTTTCATCGATGGCACTATCGCGGAACTGTACGGTAAATACTTGGGTAAGTCCGATACCCGCGATGGCTTGCGTGGCGGTATCTGTTTTGGTGAAGGACACGGCTGAAGGCATCACATCGGTAAGCAGAACAGTGTCGAGGGGAGCAGTCAATTGAAATTGAAATGTATCTCGGGGATTGAGGGGAAAATCGCTGAGTACATAGGTGCCATTGGCCAAAGATTGCGCGATACCACTTTTTTGGTTGGGTCGCGACAGGGTAATGGTGGCGTTGGTTTGCGGATTGAAGGGGTCTGAGATGCCCACAACGCGTGAATAGTGAACTAGGTGGTGGCTATCTGTGGTGAGGATGCATTCGATCACCGGTCCGGCAGCCATTTGGTCGGTATTTGGTTCAATGATATCGCGGCTACAGGCCATCAAGCACGTGGCAACCAAGACAAAGATTACATGGTTATACAACGGTTTGTGTGCGCTGTTAGCAGGGTTGGGGCGATATGTTTTGGGGAAAATCAAAAGGAAATTTGATAGTTCAGGTGCGGTAATACAGGCAATAATGAAAGTTGGGTTAATCTGCGTTCACCTTGATCGTTGTAGGCAAAGGTGATGAAAAAGGGGTTTTGTCGGTTATAGACGTTATAGATTCCGAGCGACCAAGTTTCTTGGAATTGTTTGTGTTTCACGACGTACTGAGCAGAAATATCGAGGCGATGGTTGTCGCGGGCTCTGGCATTGTTGCGGTCGCCATAGATAAACACTTCTGCGTAGGGGTCTTCAGCGGTGGGCGATTGATACACACCGATGGGCAGGGTATAGGCAAATCCCGAGTTGTAAGTCCAACTGCCACTGATCAACCAATGCTGAGAGGCACGATACATGCCTACTAGGTAGAAGTTGTGTCGACGGTCGTATCGCGATGGGAAGATTTTCCCTTGGTTTAGGTCGTTGAACTGTCGGTTGTTGTACATCAACGAGTAGCTAGCCCATCCGGTGAGTTTCCCGGTTCGTTTTTCTATCAGGCATTCGATTCCTTGGGCTTCGCCGGTGCCTTGCGTTACGGTTTTTTCCCAGTTGAGTGCGCTGGTGATGTAGGCCGCATTTTCGCGGTATTCAAGTAATTGGGTGAATTGTTTTTGGAAAAATTCCAAGCTCCATTGGTATTTGGGTTGTGTGAGGGTGGCACCGAGCGATAGTTGTTTGGCTTGGGCAGGTGCGTAGTTGGCGTTTGAGGGCACCCAAAGATCCGAGGGCAAACCCATCGTTAGGTTGGTGAGTTGGTGAAAGAACTGCACATTCTGCGACGCCGCTGCTTTGAGCCAGATTTTCGGGGTGACTCTATAGCGATAATTGAGGCGGGGTTCAGGGCGGATATAGAACTGTTGGTCTTCCAGTCCGAAGTAGGAAACGCGGGATCCCAGGTCTAGGAAGCCCCATTTTGGGTGGTGAAATTCGAGGTTGGCAAAGGCAAAATACTCTGGGGTGATGACTTTTTTGTCGTTGTAGCGATAGGTTCTGGCCACGGAATCAAATTTGGTTACTAGGGTTCTATCGCCCGGAGTGAAGGTATGTTGAATAAAGCCCCCACCTACTTTTAGCCCCAAATATTTGGTCCATTGAACATCAAATTTGGCATCTATGTCGATGTTTTTGAGTCCGTTCGTGATATTGTAATTGGTATAATTGTCTTTGTTTTTGGCAGGATTGTTTTCGTTACGCAGTCGGTAGTAATAGTCGTTGTGTTGGGTAAATGCGTAATTGGTGTAGTGTGTTTTGGCGGTAAATCGCACCCTTCGGTTGAAGAAATATTGCCATTTTAGACTACCGAGTTGGTTGCCCCATTGGTTGCCTTGTTCTCTTTTTTCGTAGAGGGTAACATCATTGGATTCGCCGAAGGTTTTATCGATCAGAAAGGCACGATCTAGTCCGCCATAAAGGGTGAGCGACAGGGTGCTTTTTGCGCTAAAGCGGTGGTTGATTTTGGCATTTAGGTCCCAGAAATTGTAGCGATTGATGTTGTTGCTGTCTTTGAAGACGGCATTGGCGATGGTTTGGGTGAGCAGGTCGAAATTTGACCGTCTGAAGGCCAGGGCCATGGAGGTGCGTTTTTTCCAAAGGGGGCCTTGGATCAGGGCTTTGGAGGTAAGGGCGCCGATGGTGATGTTGCCTGACCAGTTGTTTTCGTTACCATCTACAGATTGCACGGCGATGACGCTACTGAGTCTCCCACCATATTCGGGAGAGAAGGTACCGCGGTTCATTTGGGCACTTTTGACGATATCGCCATTGAAGATACCGAAAACGCCGTACAGGTGATAGGCATTGAAGACGGGTACGTCATCGAGCATCACAAGGTTTTGGTCTGCGGCCCCACCGCGCACATACATGCCCAGCATTCCTTCTGAGCCGCTTACCACGCCTGGATTTAGGCTTAGGGCCCGCATCACATCGCCTTCACCCAGCAGTGCGGGGATTTGTTGCAATCGGGCGGAGGAAATACAGAATTGATCTGACTGACCGTGAATTACGGCGAGGCGACTTTGGTTTTTATTGGCTTGTATGAGGGTTGTTTGGATGCGATCGACGGCGGGTTGGAGTTTGGCGGTGATAAAATAATCGCGGTGTGCGATGAGGGTATCGGTATAGAAATCGTATCCGGGGTAATAGATGGTGAGGAAGACGGTATCTTGTTTTTTGGGTGTGTTGGGCGGCAGGGCGATTTTGAACATGCCAAATTCATCGGTGTAGGTGAGGTATTGGTTGTTGTTGACTTGCACTACGGCTTTCATCAACCGTTCACCGGTGGGGGCTTGGACTACGCGACCGCAAAGAAAGTGGTGTTGGGCGGGTGTGTTGGGCGATGATTTTTTAAGGATGATGGTATTGCCCGAGAGTTGGTAATCGAGTCCATTTTGTTGCAGGTAATCGCGGAGGGCTTTGTCGGCCTTCACGTTTTGGTAATGGATGTTTTGGTATTTGGGGATGGGCAGCAGTTGGTTGTTGTAGGCGAAGGAGTATCCGGTTTGTTGGGTAAACAAATCGAGCACAGCCACAAACTGGTTGCCTTGGTACTGGATATCGACGTATTTGTTGAGCTGGGGCGATTGCGCACGCAGTAATTGTGGGTGGTACCCAAGCAGCGAAAGCAGTGTTATTACCCAGAAATTTCTCAATCAGCTAAAAAATTACGATATTATTATTTGACCTGTACATTTCTGCATCATTCAAATATACATTTCTTGGGCAAAATCACTTTGCACCGTGGATACAAAGCATACGAACGGGGAGAATTTTCCGTTGAATTCGGAAAAGTTGCTGCATATTTGAAGTTCGAACTATTTACAACAGCGATGTACGAATTTCACGGCGACAAACGGAGGTATTTCGATATGACACACAAGGTGACTTGCGGACATATCATCCCCTTTTTACAATCGAATTGGGCTTTTCCGTCTGACATGAAAGTGTTGGAAATAGGTTGCGGTGAGGCGGGTGTTTTGAAGGCCTTTACCGATTTGGGCTATGCTTGTACGGGGATAGAATTGGAGGAGAGCAGGTTGGTTTTCGCCCGGGAGTTTATGTCGGCCGAGCTCGCCAACAAACAGGTGCAATTTTTAAACAAGGACATTTACGATGTGGTTCCCGAGGAGGATTTGGGCACCCGTTTCGATTTGATTATTTTGAAGGATGTGATAGAGCACATTCCGGATCAAGCGCGATTCATGCCCCAGTTGCATCGATTTTTGAAGCCGGGCGGACGGGTATTTTTTGCTTTCCCACCTTGGCAGATGCCTTATGGCGGACACCAGCAGGTTTTGCCACAGAAATGGGCGTCGAAGTTGCCGTACTATCATTTGCTTCCGGGGGGATTGTATCCTGCGGTTTTGAAGGCATTGGGCGTACAACCCAATGGGATTAAAACGATGGAGGAAATTCGCAGCACGGGAATCAGCATCGAGCGTTTTTTGGGCATTTGTAAGCGGTCTGATTTTGGGATTTCGGGGAAGAAATTCTTTTTATTTAACCCCATTTACGAGTACAAATTTGGCATTAAACCCCGCAAGCAATGGGGTGTAATTGCGGCCTTGCCATGGGTGCGTAATTTTGTGACGATGGGGGTGTATTACCTCACTGAATCGCGAAAATAATCGACCAAAAGAGGTCCCTAAACCCTTGTGGGTGTATGGATTTGCGTACTTGCTGCAGTCAAATTTAGGAAAAGCAAGGTTTACCCCTTAAATTTGCTTAAAACTGCATTCATGAAACACTTGAAAATAACTTTGTTTGCCATCATCGCTATGGGCTCGGTAACAACGGCCAGTGCTCAAGCAAAGAAGAAGTTTAAGGGCAAGCCCATTGAGGCGGGTTTCACTTTGGGTGGCTCAAATTATTTCGGTGATTTGTCCAAATCTGTGGCCGTAAACGAAACACATTTGATGGGTGGATTGATTTGTCGGTTCCAGTACAACGATTTCCTCACTTTGCGTGGCAATGCCGTGTTTGGTCAGATCAGCGGAAACGATCAGAATTTCGCCAATGATATTGCTTTTACGCACAAAGACAACGCCGACAATCCGGTGGATATCACCCGCGGTCAGCGCAATTTGAATTTCCGCAGCAACATCGTGGAGTTCAGTGCCATTGGTGAGTGGAATTTGTTGGGGTATGAAGAATCAACCCGTACCCGTCCTTACACGCCATTTTTGTTTGCCGGTTTGGGTGTTTTCAAATTTAACCCCATGACGCAGTTTCACTATTTGGCTGGGGTTCGTGACGCAACGGGCGCTTTGGTTCACAACACACAGTTGGAACAGTTTGATGGACAGTGGATTGAGTTGCAGACTTTGAGTACTGAAGGACAGGAAACGACGAAGTTCAACGACAGAAAGCGATACAATTTGACGCAGGTATCTATTCCTTTGGGTGTTGGATTTAAGCAGCAGGTGGATGAATATTGGGCCTACGGCATTGAGTTTGGGGTGCGCAAGACGTTCACGGATTACTTGGATGATGTGAGTTTGGATTATGTAGATGACCAAATTGTGGGTGGTGCCAACGGCTATTTGGCGGCGGCATTGAAGGATCGCAGTTCAGAGTTAACGAATCCAGCTACGGGACTTCCCTATGAGCGTTTTTACATGGGCAATCCCCGCGGTTCGATGAAGGGCAGTGATTACTACATGTTCTTGAACTTCACCCTCACCCGTAAAATCATGGGTGGCAAAACTGTTTGTTTCCAGTTTTAATTTTGAGAAAACTCCACAGCGTTTTTTTGGCCATTGCGGTGGTTATACTGCCGTCTACACTGGTTGCGCAAAAGTATTTTTCGGGTCGCAACGAGATGGGCTTTTCTGTGGGCATGAGTAATTACTACGGTGATTTTAGTCAGGGATTGAACACGGCACATTACAAGCCGGCGGCGGCCCTTTTTCAGAAATACAATTTCAGCAGCTACTTTGGGTTGAGAAACCAGGTATCGTACATGCAGATTGAGGGTACTTCCAACGATATCAAGGGTTTGGCGTATCAGAATATCAATTTTCAAACCAAGGTGATTGAGGCGGCCAGCATGGTGGAATTCAACTTTCATCCCTTTGGTACAAACATCAACGATGGCATTGCTACCCCCTATTTTTTGTTGGGGTTGAGTGGTTTTTGGTTTGATCCATATCGCTTAGACAAGGAAGAAGTGAATCTCCGCGATTTGCGCACCGAGCAGCAGGCCAAACGCTATAGCAAGTTGCAACCCTCTATTCCCATTGGTTTTGGGGTGAAGACGATGGCTACGAACCGACAGCATGCGGGTGGTTGGATTGTTGGGTTTGAGGTGATCTTCCGGAAAACCTTTACCGATTACTTGGATGATACGTACAAATCGTACGGAGATTACAGGACCATCAAGGAGCAACAGGGTGCTGGGGCGGCAGATTGGGCGCAATCACAAGTGCTTACTGGTGGCAATCAAGTAGCCAAGGGCACGATGCGTGGCGATACCCACTTAAAAGATTGGTATTATTTTGCAGGTTTGACCCTCTCGTATAGGTTTACTCCGCAAGTTTGTCGGTAAATTTGCAGCGTTTTGACAGAGAAAATTTCGCAATATCAGATTGATCCACAGCGGATACCCCAACATGTTGCCATCATCATGGATGGAAACGGTCGGTGGGCGAAGCAAAAGGGTCACATGCGAATTTTTGGTCATCGCAATGGGGTGAAGGCGGTGAGGGCTGCGATTGAGGCGGGTGCGGAGTTGGGGGTGAAGTACTTAACGATGTATGCGTTTTCAACGGAGAATTGGACCCGTCCGCAACAGGAGGTCAACGCATTGATGGAGCTGTTGGTGAGTACCATTGAAGACGAGTTGCCTACCTTGATGAAGAATGGCATTCGGTTGGAGACCATAGGAAACATCGCCCAGTTGCCTGAAAAATGTCAGAAACAGTTAGAAAAAACGAAGACGAAAACAGCAGCGAATGATCGACTCACGTTGGTGTTGGCTTTGAGTTATAGCAGTCGTTGGGATATCATTGAAGCAGTGAAAAAGGTGGCCCAATCTGTGGAGCAGGGTAGTTTGAGGTCGGACGAAATCGATGAAACGGTATTGAATAAGGCTTTAAGCACGGCTAAATATCCGCATCCCGACTTATTGATCCGCAGCAGTGGAGAGCAGCGAATTAGCAATTTCTTGATGTGGGAGATTGCGTATAGTGAGTTATATTTCACGCCTGTTTTGTGGCCGGATTTCACCAAGGACGATTTTTATCGCGCGATCGTCGATTATCAGGGTAGAGAGCGCAGGTTTGGTAAAACTAGTGAGCAAATTGCATAAGAATTGAAAAGGTTTATCGTCATAGCATTGGCCGTTTGGCTCATGAAGGGTTTGTTGGCACAGGGCACAACGTCTGACAGTTTTTATCGCCAAGCCCCCATGGTCAATTATGACTTTGTGGAACCGGCTGAGTATACCATCAAAAATATTTTGGTGACTGAGGTCAACGGGAAACCGGTGTTGAAGTCGCAGGTGGTGTTTTATTCGGGGTTGTCGATCGGACAAAAAATCAAAGTACCAGGTCGGGACATTTCCAAGGCCGTAGAGAACTTGTGGAAGCAGGAGTATTTCAGCGACATTCAGGTGTATTTCCAACCAACGGATGACGGCCAGGTGGTGGTTCAGTTTCGGGTGCAGGAGCAGCCGCGTTTGAACGGACACAGGTTCCTAGGACTAACGAATTCGCAGTCAAAGACTTTGAAGGAAGAGGTGGGATTGAGCAAGGGGATGTACATCACCCCGAACTTGATCAACATCAGCAAGGAGAAGGTGGTGAAATACTATCAAGCCAAGGGATTTTACAACGTGTCGGTGGAGGTGAAGCGATTGAAGGCCACCAAGCGCAATGTGAAAGACAGTGTGATTGATATGCCGGGTTACGAGAACTTCGATTTTGTGATCAACAAAGGGGCGAAGGTGAAGGTTCAGAAGTTTGTGTTTTATGGGAACAACGACCTGTCTGATGAGGACTTGCGTGCGAGCATCAAAAAGATCAAGGGCAAGGAGAAGAAGTGGCAGTTTTGGACGAAGTCGAAATACATTGAGTCTGAATTTGATGCGGAGCGTCAGAATATCGTTGACAAGTATTTGAGCAAGGGGTATCGCGATGCGCGGATTCTGAACGACAGTGTAGTGCTGATTTCAGACAATCGCATTGAGGTACATATTCGTTTGTTTGAGGGACATCAGTATCGCTACAGAAACATTACGTGGAAGGGCAATTTGAAGTTCCGCAACGGAACCTTGGATACCATTTTGGGATTCAAGCGGGGCGATTTGTTTAATCAATCTTTGTTGCGCGAGCGTTTGTTTGAGAATCCCGGTGGGTTTGATGTTCAGACGTTGTACATGGACGATGGGTACTTGTTTTTCAACATGATGCCTGTGGAAGTGGGCGTTGTAAATGACAGTATTGATTTGGAGATTCGCATCAGCGAGGGTACGCGGGCGACGATTGGCAGTGTTCGTTGGACGGGCAATACCAAGACATCAGACCGGGTGATTCAGCGAGAGATTCGTACCAAGCCGGGCGATGTTTTTTCTAAGAGCGATATTCAGCGTACCATGCGCGATTTGGGCGCATTGGGATTGTTTGATCCTGAGCATTTGGGTGTAAATCCGAAGCCCAATCCCGAGGATGGCACGGTAGATATTGATTACACCGTGGCTGAGAAGCCTTCAGACCAGATTGAGTTGAGTGGTGGTTGGGGCGGAAACGGCTATAGCAGAACCCCTACCTTGATTGGTACGGCGGGTATCATGTTGAACAATTTCAGTCGCAAGAAGTTGTTGCATCCAGACCAATGGAGTCCGGTTCCCACGGGGGATGGACAGAAACTGAGTTTGCGTGCTCAGAGTAACGGGGCCAACTATCAGGGTTATACGTTTTCTTTCACTGAGCCTTGGTTTGGTGGAAAGAAGCCAAATTCATTGAGTTTGAGTGTGTTTCATACGGTGAACAGTTTTGATTTCCGTCAGAAGTCTGATCCATTGCGACAGGTATTCATGAATACCGGTTTCACAGTGATGTATGGTGCGCGTTTGAAGTGGCCTGATGACTTCTTCAACTTGCAATATGGTTTCTCATTCAACCAGTATCGCATGAAGAACATGGATGGCGGATTTTACGGGTTCCCCAAAGGATTCAACGGAATCAGTTACAACCCTTCGTTCCAGTTCAATTTAACCCGCAGTTCTGTGAGCGATCCTACATTCCCTACTTCGGGAAGTACATTCACGTTCCAAGTACAGGCGACGCCCCCAATTTCTTTGTTATCGAAAAGAAACTACTCAGAAATGAGCTTGAACGACAAGTACAAGTGGGCAGAGTTTCACAAGTGGAAGTTGGATGCGGAATGGTACACCCCTATTTACAAGAAGACGGTGTTGATGGCGAAGGCGAGGATGGGATTCTTGGGGTATTATAATCCTGATTTGGGTCTTACTTTCTTTGAGCGATTCCAGGTGGGTGGTGCCGGTATTTTTGGATTCAACATTGCTGCTACGGAGATTATTTCGCAGCGCGGATATGACAACTATACCATATCATCAACGGCGATGGGTGCCCAGGCCGGTGCGCCAATTTTCAATAAGTTCACGGTAGAATTGCGTCAGGCGATTACGACCGGACAGGCGGCTACGGTTTATGTATTGGGTTTTGCGGAGGCGGGAGATGCATGGTCCAGCATGAGCAAATACAACCCATTCCAATTGAAGCGTGCAGCGGGTGTTGGTATCCGATTGTTTATGCCGATGTTTGGATTGATCGGTTTGGATTGGGCCTATGGCTTTGATTACAAGCAGGTACCAGCGAGCGGTAAGCCCACACAGGTACACTTCTTTATCGGACAGCAGTTTTAATTGAACATTCGACGATTACAAATCGAAGCGAATGCCTTGGGCTAGTGGCAATGACTTGCCGTAGTTGATGGTGTTGGTTTGTCTGCGCATGTAGGCCTTCCAAGCATCAGAACCGCTCTCACGTCCGCCGCCAGTTTCTTTTTCACCGCCAAATGCACCGCCAATCTCAGCCCCAGAGGTGCCGATATTTACGTTGGCAATACCACAATCAGAGCCCCAAGCGCTGAGGAATTGTTCGGCTTCTTGGAGGTTGTTGGTAAAGATGGCGCTCGACAGACCTTGTTTCACATCGTTTTGCATGTGGATGGCTTGGTCGATATCTCTGTAAGACATCAGGTATAAAATGGGTGCGAAGGTTTCTTCCTGGACAATATTAAAGTGGTTTTGTGCCTCACAGATGGTGGGTTTCACATAGCATCCACTTTGGTATTGGTCTCCGGAAAGTACTTCTGCACCGCACAATACGGCGCCGCCTTCGGCCTTGAGCTTTTCGATCGCTGTGTTATAAGCATTCACGGCATCTTTGTCGATCAGCGGCCCCACATGGTTGTTTTCATCCAGGGGATTTCCGATGCGCAATTGTCCGTATACCGACACCAACTTGGCTTTCACGGTATCATAAATGCTTTCGTGTACGATGAGTCGGCGTGTGGTGGTGCATCGCTGTCCTGCCGTTCCCACTGCTCCAAACACGATGGCTACCATGGCCATTTCGAGGTTGGCTTCTGGCGTGAGGATGATGGCGTTGTTGCCACCGAGTTCTAGGATGGATTTGCCCAGACGCTGTCCTACTACTTCGGCCACCCGTTTGCCCATTCTGGTACTTCCGGTGGCGCTGATGAGCGGAACACGGGGGTCGTGGCTCATGGCTTCACCTATTTCGCGATCGCCTTGTATGAGGCAAAAAATGCCTTCGGGGAGTTGGTTGTTTTTGAGTACTGTTTGCAAGATATGTTGCACTGCTGCGGCGCTTGCGGGTGTTTTTTCTGAGGGTTTCCACACACAGGTATTACCGCAGATGGCTGCGAGCATGGCGTTCCAAGACCAAACGGCAACGGGGAAGTTGAATGCGCTGATGATGCCCACAACTCCTAGGGGATGCCATTGTTCGTACATGCGGTGATTGGGTCGTTCCGAGTGCATTGTTAAACCATGAAGCTGTCGGCTCAATCCCACGGCAAAATCGCAGATATCGATCATTTCCTGTACTTCGCCGAGGCCTTCCTGCAGACTTTTACCCATCTCATAGCTCACGAGGGCGCCGAGGTTGGCTTTGTGCTGACGCAGGGCATCGCCAATTTGCCTTACAATTTCGCCGCGCTTGGGTGCCGGTGTATGTCGCCAAGTCACAAACGCCTCCTGAGCGGTTTGGATTACCTGATCATAGGTTTGTTGGTTGGCGAATTCCACTTGGGTGATATGTGCACCGTCTACGGGTGATAGGATCTTGCGGGTGGTGGCATTGGGAGTTTGAATCCACTGGGTGCCGGTACTGGCAGATGCTAGGGTATCACCGATGCCCAAATCGCAAAGAATGTGTTGGATATTCATGGAAGTGATTTATACAAAGATACTTGTGTGTTTAAATTTTGGAAGGGCGATGCGTTACTCTTTTTTCATGACCAGGTAAACTCCGACCAGGGAAAGCAGCAGTCCAACGATCATGTTCCACCGGATGGGTTCTTGATCGATGAGTCCCCAAGCCACGGCTACGATGGGAATGACGAAGGTATTGGTAGAGGCCACCAGGGCGGTGGTATGTTCGATGAGGTAGTTAAACAGCATCATGGAGATGGCTGAGCCAATCACACCGAGTACAACTAGGCAAAGCAGGGCGAATTGGTTGGTGGGTAGGTTGAATGGCGCCACGAGCTCGGTGCTACCTTGTTGAAAGTGGCCAATGACATCGGTTTTCCAAAGCACAAACGCGTAAAGGATCCCCATGAAAACGAAGGGGTAGGCGGTTTTGGCCATGGGCGGGATGTGAGCGAGTTTGGTTTTGATGAGGTTGATGTTGTATCCGTATAAAATGGAGGCGGTAAGGGCCATCAGCGCACCACTGAGGTGTATTTCCATGCCTTTTTGTCCGAGTATTGAAGGACCCAACAAAAACACCGCACCCACGATGCCGGCCATAACGCCGAGAAAGCCATTGCGGGATAAGGGACTTGCGAAGAATAGGCTGCCAACAACCAGGGTAAACATGGGGGTAAATGCGTTTAGGATGCCCGAAAGTCCGCTAGGAATCAGGGTTCCAGCCGTAGAAAACAAGAAGGCGGGGATGGCATTGCCCACAAATCCGGTGAGAAACAGGTAAAAATAGTCAACAGGTTTGAGCAGTTTTTCTGTGGTTTGTGTAACGGGGTTAACGAGGGTGGATTTGGATCCTAGCGAATAGCGATATACCCAGGGGGTAAGGAACAATCCGGCCAAAAATAGGCGCATACCGGCCACTTGGATGGGGGTGAAGACGAGCAAACCGCGCTTCATGAGAATGAAAGAACTACCCCATATACAGCCGAGCAGAATGATTAAGAACAGGGGTAGCCACTTGAATTTCACGAATACAAAAGTAAGGGAGGATTGGGCAGTGATTTTGTTTTGTGTATGAGTTGTGCATTTTCCCTAATGAGTTGTTGTTTAGGCCGTAGGGATGTAGGAACTTTGTACTATGCGAAAATGGATTGGGATGTTGCTGGGGTTACTGTTGGTGCTGCCATTGGGTGCGCAAGAAGTGCCCGAGTCGTTGGTATGCAAGGAGCATGATCGCATTCAAACGCAGCTATCGCGCAGAAACAATTCTGGGGTAAAACATGGTTATTTGATTGATTACAATCGCTGTAAGTGGTGGGTTAACCCCATCAAGGGGGCCTATTTCAAGGGCGATGTAGTGGCGCATTTTACCGTGATCAATACCACGGATTCGGTGGGATTTGACTTGTCTTCGAACTTGCAGGTTGACCGTGTTTATGGTATGGGCGGACAGTCGCTCTCGTATCGCAGAACGGGCAACCAATTGTATGTTTTTAAATCTGGCGGTTGGGTAACTGGTGAGCGCGATTCGGTGGGCATCATATACCAAGGAAATCCGAGCAATGGCGGAGGGTTTGGGTATTTTGTGCACGACAATCACATGAAAGGTCCGATCGTACACACCCTCAGCGAACCCTACGGCGCTCAGTATTGGTGGCCTTGTAAGCAATCGCTGCACGACAAAATTGATAGTTTGGACGTATGGGTTTATACGGATACATCGTTGAAGGCGGCATCGAACGGGGTGGTTGTGAGAAACGAGGTGTTGGGCGATACCCAGCGACTGATGGTATGGAAACATCGCTACCCCATCGCTACGTATTTGGTGGCCATCGCGGTGACCAATTACAGTGAATATACGCAGTATGCGCCGTTGGTGGGCAGAACAAAGCCGTTGCCGGTGTTGAACTATGTTTTCCCCCAGTTTCGGGTGGATTCTGAGCGTGAGACCAAGGATGTTTTACCGATGATTCGGTTGTTTGATAGTTTGTTTGTGCCGTATCCGTTTGAGAAGGAGAAGTATGGACATGCCCAATTTACTTGGGGTGGCGGTATGGAGCATCAGACGATGAGTTTCATGGTAAATTTCTCGTATGATTTGATGGCTCACGAGTTGGCGCATCAGTGGTTTGGCGATATGGTGACCTGTGGCACTTGGCAGGACCTGTGGTTGAATGAAGGTTTTGCGACGTATTTGACGGTGATGACCACCGAATATTTGAAGAGTAAGGAGGAGAGTTACGGGAAGTTGCGGGGTATGCGTAGCAATATTACGGGCAATGATGACGGGTCGGTGTTTCCGCGCGATACCTTGAATGTAGGGAGTTTGTTCAATGGCAGGTTGACGTATAACAAGGGGGCTTGGGTGTTGCACATGTTGCGCGATAAGCTGGGCGATTCCCTGTTTTTTGAGGGCTGCAGGCAGTATTTGAAGGGCAAGAACACCACGTATGGTTTTGCGCAAACCCGGGATTTTGAATTTTATATGGAGCAGGCCAGCGGGAGAAACTTGGATACGTTTTTTCAGCAGTGGTATTATGGGGAGGGCTTTCCGTATTTGAAGATCAATTGGAAGCAGAAGGGACAGACGGTGACGTTGGGTTGTCAGCAGACGCCATCGCACAGCAGTGTACCGTATTGGCATGTGAGGATTCCGCTGTTGTTGCGGGGCGAGGGCAAGGAGAAATTGGTGTTGTGGGAGCCCAAGCAACTGGAGGCTGAGATGAAGATGGCGGTGGATTTTGAGGTGGATACGGTGATTTTTGATCCGTATGTTCGTTTGTTGGCCAAGGTGAGTGTGGGTGGAATGAACTTGAACAAGGTCCAGGAAAATGCATTTGTACTCTTTCCCAATCCCACGAATGGGAATTTTGTGTTGTATGCTCGCAATCCCTCGGCTGTGGTGATGGAGGTGTATGATGCGGTGGGACAAAAGGTGTTGGCGATTGACACCAAAGGCAGGGAGAGCAAGCAGTTGATCGTATCCCTCGGAGACCTATCGGCAGGAACCTATTTCCTTAGGATTAACGATGGAAATTTCGTATATTCGTATAAGTTGCTAAAAAATTAGACTATGAAACATTGGAGTAAAGCATTGATGGTTATGGTGTTGGCTGTTATGGGTTTAACAGTTCAATCTTGTGAAGAAAATCCTCCGGTGACACCGCCGGTTGTGGATACAAAGACGTCGGTGGACTTGAACTTTTCTGCATTGTGGAATGGTCAGCCGTTGACGTTTTTAACGGGCTGGTTTGAGCAACCTTCAACGCAAAAAGAATATGTACAATTTTTCAATTTCGGGATGATAGTTTCGAAGTTGCGTTTGGTAAAGGAGGATGGCACTGAGGTGATGTTGGGCGATGGATACCAATGGATTGATTTCAAAAAGCAGCGGACCAAATTCAACTATGAGGTGCCTGCTGGAAAGTATAAGGCGGTGCGTTTCACCTTGGGTTTGGACTCTGCGGTGAACCATGGCGATCCCAATCAGTGGGGTGCGGAGCATCCGTTGAATGGCAATTTAACAGGCATGCATTGGGGCTGGGCTGGCGGTTATATTTTCCAGGCGATTGATGGGAATTATAAGGACAGTCTGACTGATAAATACACCAAGGGCATGAGTTTTCATGCGGCTACCGATGCGATGGTTAGAAATTTTGAGGTCCCTGTGGGTGGCAGTATGGGCGCAGCGATGTTTGAGGTGAAGGACAAAGTAGCTACGCCGGTGCAATTCAACTACCACATCAACCGGTTCTATCAGGGCATTGAGTTGAAAAAAGGGTCAGTGTCTCACTCTGAGGGGGTGAAAGAAATGGCATTGATGCAAAAATTGCTCGATAATTTGTCGGCCTATTCGGCTTTTGAGATTCCAGCACCTTAATACTTGGTTTATGAAGCAAGGTTGGTTGCTATTGGGTTTGATGGTGTTGGGCCTTTCGGCTTGTGAGAAAGACCCGAATGATCCATTGCACAAAGAACCCACGTCTTACGTGGCAACGAAGGTAGACCCCGCCACCATTTTTCCGGGAGGTAAGTTTGGGATGCCGGTGTTGCCTTCCGACAATCCCTTTACCGAGGAGGGGATTTATTTGGGACGGATGTTGTTTTACGATCCCATTTTATCGTTTGACAGTACGATTTCTTGCGGCAGTTGCCACAAGCAGGAGTATGCCTTTGCGGAGCCCAAGAAGTTGAGTACGGGGATTTACGGGTTACAGACGGGCCGTAATTCGAGTAGTTTGTTCAATTTGGCTTACAGCAGGAAGTTCTTTTGGGATGCCCGACAAAGTACATTGCGTGCGCAGATTTTTGAGCCCATTCAGGCGCACAATGAAATGGCGATGACTTTGCCTTTGTTGGCGAAGCGATTGGCGCGTTCGGCGCGATACATTGAGTATTTCGACAAGGCCTTTGGCA